>Ga0247840_10000190_pt1 | contig 124869 bp, 99 predicted proteins | sample LaCruzMarch2015__FD_192404 | JGI IMG/M metagenome (GOLD analysis project Ga0247840, IMG submission 192404) | Freshwater microbial communities from meromictic Lake La Cruz, Castile-La Mancha, Spain - LaCruzMarch2015_17m | ecosystem: Environmental > Aquatic > Freshwater > Lake | place: Spain... | reverse complement strand
TATCCATGCCCCGCCGATCACGAACATCTGCACCTGCAGTTTTGGCTGGTCGCCCCTGGTATAAACGCTCACGGTATATTTTTTACCAGCCGACACCGGGATGGCAAAGGTCTGCAGGCTCACCGGACAATTGGTAAAAACCCGCATGAGCAGGCTGGAATGGCCGAATTTAGACTGTTGTGAATCGGTCAGCGCCAATTGGTCAAATTCGGTTTTAAGATAGCCCCTTCCCAGGGTATAATAACGCAATCCGGATTCAAACGACGGATTCTGGACCAGGTTCCGGCTCTTGCCGTAATCGGGCACATGCAAATTGTCGCATTTCCAGAAGTCAATTCCCATTTGGCAGTCAGCGGGTGAGTCTTTCTGGGCACGAAAAGGAGCCGACGGAGATTGTAGTTCCGCGTTGCCCTTTGCTCCGGACGGTGTAAAACCGCAATATACAAAACCCAACATGACGATTACAACTAATGTCTTTTGCATTATTTTTACTCCTTCTTCTTTTATTCAATGATATCCCGAGGCAATTTCAAAAAACCTGAAAGCCTGCCCGCCTGCAATCCTTTTGAATTTTTTTTGTATTGCTTATACATTATCCGGTCTAGAATGTAAATCCGCATTATTCAACCAGGACCATGACCGGGTAAAGATAGGGGTTCATGTATCCGCCCGTCCCCGGCGGCGTAATCGTCAGCGCGCTCTTGAGATAGGTGCCGTCGTGGTCGGCTATATATACCGCAAAACCGGAAACGCTCCCCGCCTTTAACTGCAACGGCGCAATCAGGCGCTTCGGAAAAGCGATTTCATAAATATAACCTTTTTCCGTCTTCCGGAATGTCCCTTTAACCTCCGGCTCCACCATGTTCGGCATCGGCGCAAGAAGCCCGCCGGCTTGTTGCTGTTCCGGCGCATAACGCCGGAACGCGGTCAGAGTGCCGTCTTCGTTCGGGAAGAAGTCATAATTATAATCATTGCCGTCAAACCCGCGCGTCTCCTTGCTCCGGGCGTCACAAATCGTGTCAATATAGACCTGCAGGCAATCATTGTTCCATCTTCCGCCGACTTCCTTCTTATTCTCATGAAAGAATTTATCGTCGGCAACTTTGACGCGCAGGTACAGATTGTCATTATCCCACGCCATCTGATATTCGGCCGCATGGTCCCCCGGATAGCCTACTTTTTCAGGATTGTTATCAAGCGGCAGACTCTGGGCGCCACCCCCGCCTTTGGTTGTGCTGACACATCGGTTGGTAACCTGGATGGCCGGAATGTCCTGCCAGTCTTCGGCGTTCCCGGTAATCGTTATTTTCCCTTTCAGCTTTTTCACGGCAAACGCGTTGAACGAAAGGTCAACGGCCAGCGGCTTGCCCCCTTCTTCCTTCAACGTGACCGGCAGTTTGATTTCCGTGATCCGGTCAAGCGGTATCTTTTCCGGCATGGGAATCATCACGTTTTCCACGCCTTTTTCCTTCAGCCGGATTTTCTGCTCCATGGCTTTATCCTGGAGTTTTATGTCCGCCTGCCCCTGGAATTCGCGCGTGACAAGATTCCGGAATTCAACCGCAAGCTCCGCGGCATTGGAGGGTTTGGCTGAGATCTGGACCACGGCCTTGTCGGAATCAATTATCCGGCCGTCTTGGATCGTCTTGCACAGGCTTTCCAGTTCGCCCGGCCTGCCCCGGATGAAAACCGGAAAGGGCGTAATGGGAATATCCGTCAATCTATTGGCATCGCTCTTGACCGAGCGCTTGTTTTCCATCAAGTCAATGATTTCAACCGCTTTCCCTTCAAAATTGAAGCGGCCGATGGGGCTCTCCGCATGCCCCCGGTCAACCTTGGGATTATGGGACCACAAGGCGGCCACCGGCCTTTGCTTTTCATCCTCAAATACATAACACCTTGTGTCCGGGGCAAAGCGAATGTCTTTTTTGAAAACCGCGTTGCCGAGAAGGTTGCCAAGCGTGTTGGGAATCTTCTGCAGCGCCAACGGAGCGAGATAAGCATCCATGTACATCCAGGAGCAAAATCCGTTGAATTGTTTAACCCGGTCCTGGTATTTCAGCGCCACCAGCCAGCTCCGGGCATAATAGGCGGCGGAAATGCGCTCGCCCCACCCCATGTGATACGAGGGACAGGCGGCGGCGGCATAATGGTCGGATGAACAGCCTTTATGCGGATCAAGCCCCCAAGCCGGAATATTGTAATACGTATAATACATCCCTTCATCCCAGAAGACCGGTGCGCCCTTGTAGCCGTGTTTGTCCAGCATGGCGAAGAATACGGCCGCGTCATCATCCAGGTCGGGATTTTCCGGCATTGTCCGGTAGGGATGCATGGTGACCCCGTCAAATTTTATTTTGCCGTTCACCGCGTTCGCCGCTTCAAGATATTGATCAACAAAACGCGTCCCATTCTGCGGCTGCATATTGCAGCAACCGCCCAAATAGAACTTCTTGTTGGAGTCGGCGCGTTTTACGCCTTTGTAACAGGCGATATGCAGCTTGGCGAAATCCTTGAAGTTTTTCGTCGCTATAAGTTTCCACCACCCCTCAAACTCAGAGCCGAGTTCCCACGCCCCAATCCATGGATAGGCCTTGGCGACCTCATAAGCGGCGGCTTCTATTTTCTTTTCCATTTCCGGCGTGACTTTCTCAAGATTGCCAAGCTTTTCCTCAATAAGTGTTTTATTGCTTACCGAAAAATTAAAATAAAAACATGATAATATCTCCTTGTTATACGACATGCCATATCGGGACAAGCGGTCAAAATAATCTTTGTCCAGGAATCTAAATCCCGTGGAGCCAAACCCGATCTCCTGACATCGCTTTAGAAGATCATTACCCCTTGGCATCTCGGAGCGCAAATTTGACGCAAAAATATTTTTGTTCTTGTGCGTGTTGTCCAGAAAAGACATCCGCGCGATTCGGAAATAATCACGGTCCTTATAACCGTCTTGCAGGGTAAAGTCCGCGCGCAGGACATAAACGCCAGTTCCGAGCGCCTTGTCCAGCGGAAGACTGGCAAGCGCGACGCCTTTTTCATCCGTTTTGAAATCAATTGTTTGCTTCCAGGCGATGTTATAAAAGAAATCTTCCAGCGCGCACTCCGCGCTGCCCGCGGTGTTCGGCGCAGCGGTGATCTTGAGCCGGGCGTTAATCTCCTTGTCATTGACGCCCAGGAAATTATCAGGATTGGAGGTGAGCAGGATGGCGCTCAGCGGCTTTTCAACATAATCCGTCGCGGTTTCGCCCTCCTCAACTTAAAATCCGTCAATCCACACGCATCCCTCGCCGGAAGGATCATCGCCACGATACAGCGCTTTCCAAAGAATTGTAAAGACATTGTTCGGGGCGGTTATTGTGTAACTGTATCTTTTCCATTCCCCGGTAATTCCCAGCTCCGGAATTTTAGGAAATGTTCCCCATGAACCCGTGAAACAAAACTGGCTCAGAACAAGACCTTTTTGGTCGGCTTTGGCGTAAAAGCTTATTGTGTATTTCTTGTCCGCGACCGACGGGAACGCGAAAGTCTGGAGATATCCAATGTAGTCGTCACCTTTAAAGGCGTTTATTTTGAGGCTGCAATTGCCGAATTTGGCGGTATTTTCATCAATTGTGAATACCGGCTTGCTTCTTTCTTTGAAGGTTGCATTATGATGATGAAGCGTCCAATAGCGTAGGCCGGCTTCAAAAGATGAGTTCTGGGCCAAGTTCCGACATTTGCCGTAGTCGGGAATATGCAGCCGGTCGGACTGCCAGAAATTAATCCCGGCGAAAGTATCGGCTGATTTAAGCGATTCGGCGGATGTGTTGCGCATGTCCTGGCGAAAACCGACGGCGCCGTCGCCGCGCGGAGTAACGCGCATATGCGCATTGTATTTCCACATATCCCCTTTGTCTTTTTCCAACCGGTTCTCCTTGATATACAGGCAGGTTTTGGACGGGAAGACGATGCGAAACCCTTTTCCCGGCTGGTCGGGGGCAAAGACAATGGACTCGGCTTCCCCGCTAAATAGCACCCGGTCGCCATAAGGGGCGTCATCTTTTGAAAAGCTGTAAGGCTTGCCGTCCACCGTAAATGTCATCCCCGCCACCAGCGCGAAACGCTGAAACGAAAAGAACAATCCCTGGTCGGTGACTTTGGCCCCCTCCGGCAGTTGATAGCTGTATTTCAGGTCAATCAGCCCGTCTTCCAACACTTTCATCTGCTCCAGGAATTCACCGTCAAATTCGGAGGGCGACGCGGCGTGGAATTTTTTCTTGATCGTGATGGTTTTGGCGGCCTGGTCACAAGTTGACTTCGGCTCTTCGCCCTTGAAAGGTGATCCGGAACCTTGCGCGGTTGCGCCCCAATATGAAATAGACGCGATGGGCTGCGGCTGACCGCCCATCGTCAATTGCAAATCGGCCTCTCCGGCCCTGGCGAGCAACATATTGTCGCCGCAGTAAATGCCGTATTGATGTGCCGATTTAGCGGAGGTACCCCCGGGGCCAGGCTCCATAAAATTTGTTTCCTTTACTTCCGGGACGGAGCAAAACAGGTCTTTTACCTTGAATGGCGCGGGCGGCGCGGTCAAGGTTTGCCCCTTATTCGCGCCTGATTTTATACCCGCGCATCCGGTTATTAAGGTCATTACCACCAGGGGCGCCAAAACGCGCAGAATGATATGTTGCATAACTCTCCTTGTTCTTATGTTACATAACCGGACGTAAATATCCGTATTATCCACATGAGCTTAAAACGAAGTTTTTTTCAGGAGCGACTAAATTCCATTTATCAGGAATTATTCAGTCTGCTTAATCACGTCAGACAAACAGATGTTATCGGATCAAAGAAATGTAGTTTTGAAGGCATTATCGCCACGGACAATGTCTCGCCCATCCGGTGCGAACGGTGCGGATCCATCTTGGCAATGAAGTTATGATTGCCGGTTTGCAAGTAGACATAGGTTTCGCCCCCCATCGGCTCGCTGATTTCAACCTTCGCCGGTACCCGCGGAGCGCCGGCATCCTGCTCGGCAACCGGCGAACCAATATGCTCCGGACGGATCCCCATAATGATAGACTTGTCACGCCGGGCTGCCACCGCGGAACGCATGTCGGCCGGCACCGCCACCTGAAAACCACCGCAATTAAATTCCAACGCATCTCCTCTTGCCGCCAGATGCCCCGCAAAAAAATTCATTGCCGGCGAGCCGATGAAACCGGCGATAAATTTATTTGCCGGCTGCTCATACAGCGTGATCGGATCTGCCACCTGCTGGATCAAGCCGTCTTCCATGATCACTATCCGGTCCCCCATGGTCATGGCCTCAATCTGGTCATGAGTCACATAAATCATGGTCGTCCCCAACTGCGAGTGAAGCCGGCTGATTTCAATCCTCATCTGGACCCGCATTTTGGCATCCAGGTTGGAAAGCGGTTCGTCAAACAGGAATACTTGCGGCTTGCGGACAATGGCGCGGCCGACCGCTACGCGCTGCCGCTGGCCGCCGGAAAGCTGCTTGGGACGCTCTTCCAGCAAGCCTTCCATGCCAAGAACGGCGGCGGCATCCATGACGCGTTTGTTAATTTCCGCCTTTGAGTAACCCCGTAATTTCAAACCGAAGGCCATGTTTTCGTAGACGGTCATGTGCGGATAAAGCGCGTAATTTTGGAAGACCATTGCTATGTCGCGGTCCTTTGGGGCAACGGTGTTCACCACTCGCTCTCCAATCTGGATAGTGCCGGACGAAATATCCTCCAGCCCGGCCACCATGCGCAAGGTGGTGGACTTGCCGCAGCCGGACGGACCGACGAGCACAATGAACTCTCCGTCTTCTATCACAAGATTGAAATTCTTTACCGCCTTGAATCCATTGTCATAGACTTTACAGACATCTTGCAGGATCACCTTGCTCATTGATTTTGTTACCTTTCAGATTTCACTGGTTTTTAAGTCAGGTCTTCCCCCTACCCCTTAACCGAACCGAGTTGAATGCCCTTGACCAGGTGTTTTTGCAAGAGCACAAACAGCACTACCATCGGTATCACCGACATTGCCACGGCCGCCATCAATAAATTTGTCTCCTGTCCCTGGGAAGAGTCAAAGAACAACAAACCTATCGGCAGAGTGTATTTATGAACGCTCTTCAGCATGACCAGCGGCCAGAAAAAACTCTGATAGTTGCCAATGAAAGTAAAGATCGTCAGGGTGATCAGACCCGGCCGACAAAGCGGCAGGACCACATTCAAGTAGACCTGCCAATGGCTGGCGCCGTCAATTTCCGCCGCTTCATCCAATGACGAAGGAATAGTCAGCATGAACTGCCGCAAAAGGAACGTTCCAAAGGTTGAAAAAGACGCCGGGATGATCAATCCGGCATACGAATCCACCAGATTCAGCTTGATCATGATCTGGTAATTCGGGATCATCATCACCAGGCCAGGCAGCATCATGGTCGCCAGATAGAGAAAAAAAACACGGTCGCGACCCGGCCAATGAAGGCGCGAAAAACTGAACGCCGCCAGCGAGCTGGTAAAGACCTGCAGGAAAGTCACCCATGATGCTACAAATATACTGTTCCAGTAGAACATACTGAACGGAATCACGTTGAAAACGGTTAAATAATTTCCCCACTGGAACGAACTTGGAAGCCAATTCTCCAGACCCACCTCTTTTAACGGCTTGAGGCTGGTCAACAACATCCAGACGAAAGGCAATATAAAGGTCATACTCACCCCCACCAACAGCAGGTGTAGTCCTAACGTCTTGACGAAACGACGCAGATCATCGGCCGTCTTAAGGGCGGCTAGTTGTTCAGTCATTGGTGTACCTGCTTCCGAACTTCCAGTTGAATATTGTAACCACAAAAACCAGAGCAAACAACACCCAGGCTACAGCCGAGGCAAACCCGAGCCGTCCTGTTCCAAAACCTTCCGTATAGATGAAGTAGCTCAACGTGGTCGTTGCCCCGGCCGGACCGCCCTTGGTCATGGTCCGCGCCATTTCAAAGCCACCTTGAAGACCGCCAATCACGCTCATGACAAATATGAAGAAAGTTACCGGCGCCAACTGCGGCCAAGTAACGTTCCAGAAGCGCTGGAAATTGGAAGCGCCGTCAATATCGGCGGCCTCATATAATTCCGGCGGAATATTGCTCAACCCGGCCAGGTACAGCAGCATATTGTTGGAGCCGATCGCACCCCACAATCCCATGATCATGATGGCTGGTTTGGCCCAGTAATAGTCGCTCAACCAGTCCGGCGGCCGCAACCCGTCAATAGCCAATGCCGGCAAATTCCAGGCAACCAACCCAAAGCCGATTAGAATAAATTCCAGCGCCATCAGGACTACCGCCAGCATCAGTGCCGTCCCGATGCCCCTGGTCGGTACTGAATGAAAATCAGGAACACGAAGAAGTTTAATCAGAACCAACGCCGTCATGGCAACGGCAACGCCGGCCGCCAACCACGCGCCGGACTTTACCGGACACCAGTGGAACAACATATAGACCGGAATCAGAAGGAACAAAACGCCTATGCCCACGCCGATTCGCCCGACCGCGCCATTATTCCACAAGTCTTTCAGCTTAGTTACGCCATAGCAGTAAAGCACAATAATCAAAACAACGGCAAGCCACAACCCGCCCTGTACCAGCCAGGGCGGCAGACTGTTCACCAGTCCCGACAACGCGTTTAGCGGACCGGTCAGCGCGGCATTGACCGGTCCAGTCTGGGGATTATACATCTTTTTCCACAGAATATAAACCGCAACGCCCGACGTGAAGGACGGCAGATAAAACAATGTCCGGTAAACCGTATTGCCGCCTAACACGCCCATCAAAAGCAACCCGCCCATCAAACAGCACAGCAAGATCATCATGCCCGTCACCCCCATGCCGCCCATCGCAAGCAAAATAAAACTTCCCCCCATGACCAAAGATGCGATAATTAGCGCGCCTACCATCAAACCGTGGTGCACCCGCTTGTTCCCACCCCTCATATCCTGCGTTAATAGAATCGCGGCAAGCAGGCTGCCGCTTATGCCCAATGGAATACCTATCATGAAAAAAAGCGTATTCCCGAGAAACTGCAGGAACTGCGGATCGCGGAAGAGCCGGAAAAAATTTTCCAGACCGATGAAGCGAATGCTGACGTCGTGAAATATGTTATGTAACCGAATGTCCCAGTTGCTGAAAGCCAGCGCCAAGCTGAACACCAGCGGCACAACCATGAACGCCATGAATCCCAGTATATTGGGGGCCAGGAATGCCAACCCGCCCGCCAAATTCCGCCATTTTTTAACTTTTTGACTCATATCTCCTGCCCTTTTCCTGCCCGGCTTTTATTCCGACCCTTCCTCAATCCACCCCATATCCCGGTAGTATTTTTTATGGAACGGGTTGGACAGCCAGGATGACGGGACCTTCTTGCCCGCACGGCGATATATTTCAATCTTTTTCTGAATCTCCACCTGTTCTTTGTATAAGGGCTGAAGTCCAGGATTTTCCAGCAATGAACGCTCGATTTCCTCATTGACGCGGATCGTTACCAAACGCGCCGTATCATCGGCCGTGACACGGTCGTTTATGAACTGATCCTCGTAGAATCGGATATGTCTCATACAAACTGTAGGCAAAACAAACGGAGAACGGCTGGAAGCGACGGCAATATCCAGCGCGGCGCGGACGAACATCTCATGACATCCCCATTCATTCGGATATTTTTTTGGCTTTAAAAATTCTTCCCGTTTTGTAAATACCGGATTAGGCGGCAATGAGTCCGCGTCCATCACAATGTTCATGTTGTAATCTTCACTTGCCAGATAGGCCAGGAAATACTTTGCCAATTTGCGATTTTTACCGGCCGCATAGACGCCGGAAGACCTGGCCATGATTCCCGCAACGGGATACCCCAGATGGGGTGGTTCCGTAACGGCCAGATTCATGTTGCCGAATTTCCGGAATTGGATCAAGGCATAACGGCCGCTCCCAATCATGGCGTAATTACCATTATTGAACATCTGAAAGATGGGTCCTCCGTATCCGGATTGAGTGTCAAATGAAGATTGCTCGGCACCGGTTGGTATCAAATGATCTTCGTACATCCATTTGTATTGAAGTTTAAGAGTTTTCACATAGCGCCGGTCGTCCAAAACACAGGCCGTCAGCGTTTCATTGAAGTAATCCAATCCCAGACTATGCAATAAGTTTTCATTATTAATAGAGTTAACAAAAAAGACCTCGCGCTGTTTCCGGCCCTCGTTCGCCTTTTCAACAAACGCTTTGCCCGCTTTCTCAAAATCTTCCACCGTCCATCTTGACGGCGGGATTGGCTGGCCGTATTTTTCAAATGTTGCCTTGTTAATCCAGAGGAGGTTGGCGCTGACATTACACGGAAAGACATATTGCCTGCCCTGGACAGTGATGTCGTCGCCGATCGTCGGATATGTCTTTTCAAGGCCGAACCCTAATTTTTTTGCATCATCGGTTACATCCTCCAAAAGGCCGACTGAAGTGTAAAAATCGATTTGATTCCCGCCGCCGTAGTCAATAATATCGCCGGCCACGCCGGAAACGCCCTGAACGACAATTTTTGACGCATCGCAGTTGGCAGCATCCACCCTCAATTCAAACCGGGGATATCCATTCTTCTCCAGCCACTTATGAAAGATGTCAATCTGCAGCTCGCGCGCCGGGTTTGGGTCGGTCACCCAGTAAAGGATCGGCAGCTTGCTTTTGGCTTCCGGCATCAGTTTGTACGTAATGACACTGGCTAAAACAAGACACAACAAACTAATGCCTAAAAAAAATTTCATATATTGAACTTATTATCCATTAATCTAAATTTTTGATTAAGTTCTCATGCGTTATTTAGGTATCATTTTTACATTAGCCGGTCAAATTGTAAATCCGCATTATTCAACCAGGACCATAACCGGGTAAAGGTGGTGGTTCGCATAGGAATTTTATCCCTGCCCAAGTCAAGCCAGCGGCGGCCGGTAAACGCGAATCGTCGCGATGGGCAGCGCGCCGTCACCGGTCGGGACCAGCCTCGGCAAAGCCTCTGGCGTAGCCTGGGTCGCTTAACTTCATGGCTGCGCTTGGTTACTTTCCCACCGGCCAACTTGCATCTGCAAATGGCCAAAGAAGCATGCTGCCCAAACCAATCATTGACATGAAATATCATGAAGAATTGTCCTGTCAAATCTTTTCATTTTGTTTTGTACTATGTATGCTACCCGACAAAACAAATGAAGCCACCACAAAAAGCAATTATTCTGGCAGCAGGTTTCAGCACGAGAATGATACCACTAAGCCTGGATACACCCAAGCCCATCATGACGCTCTGGGGCAAACCGGTTGTCGGACATTTACTTTCTATGCTTGGACGATGGGGGGTTAAAGAAGTCCTGATTAATCTCCATTTTAACCCATCCCCCATCTGCGAATATCTGAAAAGGGAACCGCCGGCAAATCTGCGGATTTCTTTTTCTTTTGAGCCGGAAATCCTGGGAACGGGCGGAGTTTTGCGCCGGGCCGGATGGTTTTTGGATTCGGAACCATTTTGGATGATTAACGCCGATATCGCCGCAGATCTAACGCCATTCCGCCTCCTTGCCGAATTCAAGCGGCATAAAACCATTGCCTCCCTCTGGATGGAGAGCAACCGCGGCCCGCTGACGGTTGAAATGAGGCAGGGAAACATTGTCAATTTCCAAACCAGCCGGCCGGGAACAAAGGAAACTTATACCTTCTGCGGACTCCAATTAATTTCGCCGGCTTTGCTTCGCTATCTGCCGGCAGAATCATTTTGCAGTATTATTCAAGCCTATCAGGACGCCATTCAGGATGGCTGGATTATCCGCGGCGCATGCGTTCCCGAATCCTACTGGGCCGACCTGGGCACGCCTGAATCATATCTTAAATCCCATGCCGAAATTCTTGCCGCCTATCAGAAAAAACTACCGGGACAATTACTTTTTAATCCGCACCAGGACCGATTGACAACAGGCCTGCGCAAAAAAGGCGTTTTCATATCCGGATTTGCGGCAATTGACAAGACGGTGGTCGTTCATCCGGGCGCAAAGATTGAAAATGCCGTCATCTGGCGCAAAGCCGTTATCGGGCCAAATGCCGTGGTTCAGAATGCAATTGTGGGCTCGGGATGCGAAATCAACGGCCGTGTGCCGCGCCTGGCCGTCAAACCAGCATTTAACGAGCAATATTCCGATGTTCAGTTAAATATGGCTCTTGCGCGCCTTAAACTTGCCCCAGAACAGGCTACAATTATGCCGTTTGAACCGCGCGGCTCGGCGCGTTCCTTCACCCGGATAATCGGACACGGCAAAAAAAGCTATATCATGATTCGTTACAGCCGCGAAAGGTATGAAAACTGTCTTTACGCCCAACATGCGATTTTCCTGAAAAAAATCGGATTAAGCGCGCCGGCCGTCATCGCCGATTTTCCGAAACAACAATGCGTCATCATTCAAGACCTCGGCGATGTTTCCCTCCAACAAATGGCGAAAAATTGTCCACGGACGGCGCTGATCAATCATTACCGCCAAGTGCTGGAAGCGGTTGTCTTTTTACATGCGAATGGAGCAAAAGTGGCGCGGAGAGAAAAGCTGGAGACGGTGGCTCCATTTTCGCCCGATCTTTACCTCTGGGAACGCGAGTTCTTTGGGCGCTTTTTTTTATCGCCGCATCTTCGTTTACCCAGGACCGAAATAAGCGGCATCATGGCCGAACTTTCCGAAATCGGCAATATTCTCAACCGCAAACGGCAGGTGTTGATTCACCGTGACCTGCAATCAAGCAACATTATTTTCTTCAAGCAACAACCATATTTTATTGATTTTCAGGGGATGCGTTTCGGACCGGCCGCCTATGACCTGGCTTCCCTGTTGTGTGATCCTTATATCAGCCTGACTTTTGCCCAACAACGCGCTTTTCTTGATTTTTACAACAAATTGGCAGGCAAAGGATCGCAAATATCTTCTGATGTCTTCTGGCTGGCGGGTATTCAGCGGCTTTGTCAGGCTTTGGGCGCCTATGGACGCCTGGCGGCAAATGCCGAAACGGCATGGTTTGCGCAATATATTCCGCCGGCAATTCAAATGATGCAACGCGCGCTTAAAGAGGTAAATATCTGCCGGCGATTGATTGATGTTATCGCGGCAACGCGTTTTTCGTCCGAAACAGAGCGTCAGTGAACAAAAATCGTAAATCCCGCCGGATATCTTCCTCGCTTATCCACCGGCCCGTACGGATAATATCTTCATATTTCCGGCATAAAACTTCGCCGATTATCGCGCGCGAATGTTTCCATTTGTAGACAAGCTGATCAAGCACTCTGGCATCGGAATGCTGGGGAATAAACGATAATCCCAGGAGTTCAATGCGCATGGCGGTCATTTCCTGGATAAGCTCCGGGTTATTTAAAAACCACCAGCAGCCAAAAGGAAGCACATTCTTGAACTTGCGCGCGATAATGCATAATTCATGCGTGTTTTCCCGCGAAAGCGTGGTAACCATGAACCGCACATCGCCAAACTCGCCGGCCAGATGCTCAACGGAACTCAAATCCGCCCGGCCCACCGAATCTCCGGCAAGACGCAAATCCGGATTCACAAGCTTTTTGACGCCGATCATCATCGCTACCGGCAGATTGTTTTCGCGCGCCACCGGAACCACCGCCCTGGCCAGCAGGTCGGCCAGCGGAGAATCCTCCGCCGGGTAACGGAACGAAGGCGGTAGGCTGATGGCCATGTATTTGGCATCCATTTTTTTACGCCAATCGTTTAAATACCGGCGCACCTCGCTCAAGGTTTTTCCGGAGAGCGAAGAATCAACGTCGTATCCCAATCCCTTAAGCGCGGCAATGCCGCCCGGCCAGTTCATAAGACAACTATCCAAACGCAAGGCCGCCCGAAACCGGATGTCGCGCTTGAATCCTTTTTTCCAGCAGGCTCTTTCGGCGGCATCCAGCGGGTCATTGGTCATGTAGACGGCAGAAACGTTTGCCAAGTCAAAAACCAGGTTCGTGTAATCACGGACCTTCTGCGCGGCAAAATATTTCCTGATTTTATCAAGCTTTTTAGCGTTCGGGTCAAGCCCGACAGCCTGTAAAACCGTGAGGACACCGCGACAGGCCTCGGAAACAGGGGAACGCTTGACAAAAAGTTCGCTCCAAATCAGATCCGCCTGTTTCTGCTTCGGCCATTTCCAGAACTTATCATAATCCAAATCCGGCCGGGCGCGGAAAACCTCCGCCACGAGATAATGGTAAGTTACCAGCTCATCAATCCCCCAAAGCAGGAGCTTGCCAAAAGCCGGATCATACAAATGGGTATGAATATCAACGGCGCGGACGGCGGCGGGTGAATCCGTGGCAAGCAATTTGGAAACAATCTGTCTCATCTTGTCTTTATCCATAAAATATTCCCTTAATAAGGACATGACGCTACCATAAACGGGGATTGGTTTGTTTTTGTTTCCAAGCTTCGTAATCAGCCCAGGATTTCGCCTTGAAAACAAACCCGCGCGTCCGGCGGAATGGATTCAGGCGATCCACGCGCGCCTGCAGCGCCAGGGCACGGCGATGACTTTCAATGGGGGATGACGGCGATGGAAGATGACGGCGGCCGACATTTTTTTCCTGGACTTGCCTTTTCATTAATAGCTTCCGCTGATCAATACAACTTAATGGTTACAATTACACCCCGTGAAATTAAGGTTCTTAATTTCATCGTTTTCCGGACGTTTGTCAAGCCATCCGTTACATTTTAAAAAAAGTTGACATTACTTCTGATTATAATATTTTAAAAACATAGACGGAACAAGTTGGTCGGCCAGGAGAACATGCCTCCCGAAATCGTGTTTTTCAAAAGTAACGCTGGAAAGGAGAACCAAGATGCATCTGCGTGGAAAAGAATCAAAGTGGTTTGGTGAATTCGCGAAGTGTGAGTTGAGTCTTGGTGACAGGCCGGTGACGATTGTCATTCCGGATCATCCCCTGCCGGGCAACTACTGGGCCTGGAAGGGAGAGTTCCTGGACGCTTTTCCCGGGACGGAGATAGCCTTGCTTCAGCGCGGGCTCTACATTGTCTACCTGAACTTCCCAGACCAGTTTGGCAGCCCGGCGGCGGTTGCCAAGTGGAACGAGCTCTACAAACTGCTGATTGAAGAGTACGGCTTCGCCCGGAAGGTGGCTTTGATTGGCCTCAGTCGCGGCGGCCTGTACTGTTACCAATGGGCAGCGGCAAATCCTGACAAAGTCGCCTGTATATACGGCGATGCGCCGGTCTGTGACATGCGAAGCTGGCCGGGCGGGAAGGGAAAACGCCCCAACATTCCAGATGAATGGAAGAAGGTCATGAGCGTATTTGGTTTCTCATCGGAAGCCGAGGCGCTGGCGTACACCAAGAACCCGGTGGATAACCTCGCCCCGCTGGCGGCCGCGAAGATTCCGATTCTCCATGTGTATGGTGATGCGGATGAATCTGTTCCATGGGACGAGAACACGGGGCTTCTTGCCCGGCGTTATCGCCAACTCGGCGGCGATATACAGCTCATTGCCAAGCCCGGATGCGGGCATCACCCGCACGGACTGGATAATCCGGCGCCGGTTGTTGATTTCATCTTCAAAAACACCGTCACAAACCAGCCCATCCAGGCAACGGCAACCAGCCGCCCCTGATCCGCCACGTTATTTATCCAAGCACGGAATCAATGGCTTATTCAAAATGGAGGAAACAATGACCAAAAAAGAACGACTGTGCCAAACGTTGCAACACCGAACACCGGATCGGGTCGCAGTGGATTTTGGCAGCACCGCCGTAACGGGAATGCATGTCACCTGCGTTGCCCAGCTTAGAGATTACTACGGTCTTGAGAAACGCCCCGTGAAAGTATGTGAGCCATATCAAATGCTTGGCGAACTTGATGATGATCTCCTGGATGCCATTGGCGTGGACACCGTCGCCTTCCCGTCTCCTCGCACGATCTTTGGATTCCGAAATGAGAATTGGACACTGTTTCGGGCGCCGTGGGGCCAAGAACTGCTTGTATCCCGTCATTTTAAAACGACAACCGACAAGAATGGGGACCTTCTTATCTATCCCCAGGGTGATACCAAGTCGCCCGCCAGCGGCCGCATGCCCAAGAGCGGTTATTTCTTTGACACTATTGTCCGCCAGGAGCCGATTGACGATGACAAGCTTAACCCGGAAGACAACATGGAAGAGTTTCAGCCTATTTCCGATGAAGATCTTCAGTTCTACCGCTTGCAGGCCAAGCGACTGGCAGATTCGCCTCGCGCAGTTGTCGGCGGCGTGGGCGGCACCGCGTTCGGCGACATCGCTCTTGTTCCCGCCCCATTTCTCAAGCACCCTAAGGGCATCCGTGATATCGCCGAGTGGTATGTTTCGACAGTGGTACGGAAGGATTATGTGCAGAATTTATTCGACCATCAATGCAATATCGCCATCCAAAACCTGAAGAGAGTACATGACGTTGTCGGGGATGTCATCAATGTGCTGTTCGTCTGCGGGACGGATTTCGGCACACAGACATCAAGTTTTTGCTCCACCGAAACATACGAGGAACTTTATGCCCCGTATTACAAGAAGGTTAATCAATGGGTGCATGACAATACAACATGGAAAACCTTCAAGCACTCATGCGGCGCAGTCGCGAATTTCATACCCCATTTTGTGAATTCAGGTTTCGACATTATCAACCCCGTCCAGTTCTCTGCTGCCGGCATGGTTCCGGCAGAACTCAAGCAAAAGTATGGAGATAAGATCGTCTTTTGGGGCGGCGGGGTTGATACGCAGAAGACGCTGCCGTTCGGCACGCCGGAAAGTGTCAGGACCGAGGTCTTGCAGCGCTGTCAAGTGCTTTCCCCCAACGGCGGCTTCGTTTTCAACACCATCCACAACGTTCAGGCCAAGACGCCGACTGAAAACATCGTGGCGATGATAAATGCGGTGAAAGAGTTCAATGGATGCTAAAACCAAATCCAGCGCACGCGTTATTTGCGCTCAGCTGATTTGCGACTTTATTCATCCAAGCACGGAATCAATGGCTTCTTCAAAAACCCGGATTGATTCGCGCAGGGCATCTTCCTTGATGGTCAATGGTGGGGCGATTTTCAGGCACTCGCCGCCGATGCCGACCGGCGCGAACATCAGCAATCCGCGCTGAAAACAGGCCACATTGATTTTCAGGGCCAGCTCCGGGTTGGGTTCTTTCGTGCCGGGCTTGACAACCTGAATTCCCGCCACCAATCCCTTGCCCTGCGCGCAACCAAGCGCTTCCGGATATTTCCGCTGAATCCGGCGCACTTCCGGCACGAGGATTTTTCCCATCTTCGCGGCGCGCTCAACTAAATGTTCCCTTTTAATAATGTGTAAATTTGTGATCGCGGCCGCCACCGGCAATGGCGAAGCGGAATGAGTGGAAGTCATTGAGCCGGGCGCATACAGCGCTTGGATATCTTTCCGGCCAATGACGGCCGAAATCGGCAGCGAGGACGAAATACCCTTGCCGCAGGCAATCAGATCAGGCTTGACGCCATAATGCTCAAAACAGAACATCTTGCCCGTGCGCCCGAATCCGGCCTGGACCTCGTCAAAACAAAGAGCAATATCATGCTCGCGGCAGAACGCTTCCAGCTTTTTGGCATATTCAACCGGCAGAAAATCAGGACCGATTCCCTGGTAGCTTTCCGTCATCACGCCCGCAATATTATTGGGCGCAACGCCTTTTTTCCGCAGGGCGCTAATGAACAGATCGAAGGAAACATTTTCATTCTTATAGCCGTCCGGAAACGGGACCTGGATGAAAGTGGGGTCGCACTCCCCGATCCATTTTTTCAAGCGCGGCATACCGCCCGCCAGTTGGGAACCCATCGTGCGCCCGTGAAAGGCGTTCTGGAACGTCACAAAATATTTTTTTTGCGGACCGTGTTTTTCCAGCGCGTAGGTTTTGGATAGTTTTATGCAATTTTCGGTCGCCTCGGATCCGGTGCTCAAGAGGAAAACGGTATAATTCCTCGGATCCGGCGAAATCGCCTGGAGCATTTTTGTCAAAATCGCGCGCTGTTCATGGACAAACACGTAGGAAGCCAGCAGACCGCGGTCAATTACTTCCTTCAAAGCCTTGCGGATTTCCTTGCGGCCATGGCCGGCATTGGTTATCAAAACGCCGGAAGACCAGTCAATCCAGCGGTTGCCCCATTTATCGCTGACCGTAAAATCCTCGGCCTTATGCCAGATAATCGGCGGCTGGCCCATCATTGAGCGCGGCTCGGACTTTTCCAAGGCACGGAATATCGGCAGGGATTGAGGAACAGGAAGACTTGTTTTGATTGTGCGGTATTTTGTGTTTATTTTCCGCGTCTTGACTGGTTTCAGACTATAACTTGCCATTTCCTTATCTCCTTTTGAAAGCTCTTATTTTAAAACCGTCTCTAGTCCGATCTTTTTCTGTCATTCCCACGAAAGTGGGAATCCAGAATTGATTTATTTTTTCTGGATTCCCGATTAAATCGGGAATGACAAACACGTGAAACGTGAAAATATTGTGCCTTGCTTCTTCATTCTGACTACCTGCCCGTCCGCCGCGGTGGACTGCGCATAGCGCTGCAGGCGGGCTGGTTACTGACTTCTGGTTTCAATCATTTTCCTCGAAGTTTCACATGCGGCCGGTCGCCGTAATGGATCTGGACTATTTCGCCGTCATTCAGGATGGAGAGTCGCGCCGCTTCAACAACCAGCTCATTGATATAACTGTTGGCCGGCGTGGCAATCAGCCCCTTGTGGTCCACCGCCCTGATAAATTCACGCCGTTTGGTCAATGCCTGCGGTTCATTGAGCGCGGCCACCTCATTTTCCATCCGGCAAATGGAGTTAATCGTCGCCGCCACCGAGTCAAAGCCGTACCCGACCGGCTTGAACCCGGCGCCTTCCCAGGGAACCAGCCGGTAAAAATCCGGATTGATATAATTATAGACTGACCCCGCGCAACCGATACCCTCCAGATAACTATGGATAACTCCCCGGAATTGGTCGTCATGACAGATCATGCCGCTCTTGCCCTTGCCCTCGCAGAACATTGTCAGGCATTGTTCGTTACTGCCGGCGCCTTCATCGGGATAGCCGAGACCATCCGTAACCGAAAGCAAGGCGCCGTTTTCAAAACGCACCCGGCCGTTGGCCCACATATAGCCTTCATTGCCGTTGGGAAATTTTCCTTTCACGCCGGAAACGGATACTTCCACCGGTTTTAATCCGGTGATAAAATATACCAGGTCAACATAATGACAGCCCACATAGACAAACGGGTCAGTCTTGTCAACCGTGAACCAGTTCTGGAAATTGGAACTGCGGTAATAATAGGGCTCTATCATTTTGGCCTCGCCCATCGCAAACGAGCCGAAATGCCCGAGGCCATAGTGGCGCCTGGCAACCAGCGAACGGCGGTCAAAACGCTTATGATATTCAACCCCGACAAAAAGTCCTTTCTCCAGGGCCAATTTTTCAATCTCCGCCGCCTGCTCATATTTAAGCACGAGCGGCTTGACGCAGAGAACATTCTGATTATTGCGCAACGCCTCCTTAACCACCGCGTAATGAAGCTGATCAGGCATCGCCACCACAACCGCCTGCCGGGGAGGTATTTTCGCCAGCACCGTCTTGAAAAGATCGGGGAATTGGTTCTTGGGATTTTCGGCCAAATCCGGGTAGGGCAGGAAGGCCTGACCGGGAAATGCGCCGCAAAGATCAGGCGAGTCGCTTAGAAATTTCAAGGGCGGTGTATTGAGCGCGCAGATGCTGATTGCGCCCACCGCCCCGGTTCTCTGCAGATGATAAATGGACGGCAAGAGCAAATCATGGGTAATCATGCCGCCGCCGACGATACAGACATCAATTGATTTCATAATATTGTTCTTTCAAGGAATGAAAGATTACTTAAAGAAATCTGAAGTGAATGTCAACATTAATTAGTTCATTATTTGCTTTAAATCTTGACTCTTTTCAACAATCACGGTTGAATTTGCCGATTGAATATCATTAATTGCCGCGCGCTTCCCGATCGGGGCCACTTGCGCGGGAATGACCGAAAGGAGTAGAACGAGCCATGAAAAATCCGGCGCTTATTAATTGTTGGTTCATTATCATTCTGATCCTTGTTTCCCTCAGCCGCATTCCTCCGGCATACGCGGAAAAGGTTCGCAATGGAAACGAGCTGGCGCTCAACTACGCCACCAATAACACGGCCGGCAAAATCGCGCTTATCAAAAGCGTTGCCGGCGTATTCCATACATTCCGCTATCTTAAAGTAACCGAAATAAAGACCAATGCTCCCCGCGATGGCGTCGTGACTTTGACTGCCGTTGAACCCAGCTCAGATATCATGGTTAGAATAACTCTCAACACCCCGTTATCGCTTGAAATCGTAAAAAGTCTCCAAACCGGCGAATGCGTGTCCTGCAAGGGAAGGATTAACAATTCCGGGGCCGCGCAGACAAACCTGCTGGTTCTTGATCCGGCAGTCATTAATCACAAGGACCGGGAAGCGCCGAAGCTCACCAAGGAATTACTCCGCGAAATTGATAAAAGCGCCTATTAGGGATAAAAAAACTTGTTGACATTAGCCGGCGGATTGTTATCATTTTTTAAAAATAGGGGGGATTATGAAAATAAGTCGGAACTCTAAAGCACTCATTATCATTTTACTGTTTTGCTGGGCACCGTTCTGTCTGAACGCGCAAGTTATTTTCAACGGCGACGGCTCGTCGGAACCGGGGTTTGTTCCGCCGCCCGAAATGCAAAAACCGCCGCCGCCGCCGGCAAATATGGCGGGCAGCGAAACAGTCGTCCCCTATCCGCCGCCGCCGGCCCAGCCGCAGTCGCGTTCCGAAAAGAAAAACCCTCCATCCCCGCCGGTGATGTTCGTCAAAATCAAATCGCAATACGGCCTGATTGACTGGGCTTCAAGGCCGAATGACCTGAACAATCTCCTGCAAGGCATGAAGGAAAAAGTTGACGTCAATTTCGCCAGCGAGTGCCTGTATTTTTCGGAAATCAACACCGACCCCGAAAAAAATCCGATCATTTACCGAAGCGGGCATTTTCGTTTCAAACTCAAACCGGAAGAACGCAAACGGCTCCGTGAATACCTGTTGAACGGCGGCATGCTGATCTTGAATACGGGCATGGGCTCCAAGCCTTTTTTTGATTCCGCCCAGGACGAATTGACCGCCATTTTTCCGGAATTAAAGATTCAGCGGCTTTCTGCCGATCATCCGATCTTTCATTCGTATTACGACCTCGGCCAGGTTGAATACCGCCAGGGCGTCCGCAAAACGGGATACACATCTAGCGAACCTTTGTTTTACGGCATTACGGTTGACTGCCGAACCGTCGCAGTTATTTCGCGGTGGTGCATGGCCAGCGGCTGGGATGCCGTTAACGATGATTCCATCATGGGTTATTCAGTTGATTCGTCCCAGAAACTGGGGATCAATCTCATGAGCTATGCCACCGCCCAGCGCGCCTGGGCAAAAAACGCATCCCACGCCATGAAGTTTGTTGACGAAGATCAGACCAAGGCGGGAAAAACTTTCGTGGCGCAAATCGTGTATGCCGGCGAATGGAAAACGAGACACAATGGGCTTTCCATCCTCCTTCAGCAGTTCAACAAACGCACCGATATTCCGGTAAAATTCGGACATCAGGACATTGCGCTTTCCGACTCCAAAATTTATGATGCGCCGCTCATTTATCTGACCGGCCACGATCAATTCCAGCTCAATGCCGCCGAAATAAAAAATCTGCGCGATTATCTGCTCAAAGGCGGCTTCCTCCTCGCCGAGGCCTGCTGCGGACGCAAAGGGTTTGACGCCTCGTTTCGCCGCGAAATAAAAAAAGTTTTGCCCGAGCAAACCCTGACTCCGGTTCCCGCCGAGTCGCAATTGTTCAGCCTGCCGAACCAGACCAAGATGCTGGGCGTTACGCCGGCTTTTGCCTCAACCCTCGGCAATAAAACATCCGTCGCCCCCCAATTGCTGGGCATTGAACTTAATGGTCAATATGCCGTGATGTACAGCCCTTATGCCATGAGCGGCGGATGGGAAATGGCTCAAAACCCTTATGCAATCGGCTATGACGACGCATCCTCTCTGCTTATCGGCGAAAATATACTGATGTATGCAATCACACACTAATTTTTACGCCGTCATCATCACCCTGGCATTGACAAGCATGATTGCATCCGGCGCCGGTCCCGAAGCTGACGAAAAAGCCGTCTGGAATCTCTGGCGGACGCACCTTTCGGCCTCAAACAACCACGAAGCAGTCATTGCTTCCTTTCAGCAAACACTGCAAAACGCTCCCAGTAACAGCCTCCTGACTGTCGCCCGGGGATTATGCTCCTGGCATCTTCTTCACCTTTCAAAAACCAACGAGACCGTTCAAATGCTCGAGGATATGATGTCCACAAAACCGGACAACCCCCTGAATGCGGCCGGCACTGAAATGGGACGGAGATGGCTCACCAGGATTGACCGTGAAAAAGTCCGCAACGCACTTAGCTTGTATTACCGTCAGCAAATCGCCTATCCGTCAAACCTTGAGTCCCTAAAAAAAATACCGCGCGTTCCGGCGCCGCCGTTGACCGACCGGTGGAACGCACACTGGATTTACCGGCTGACTGGTTTCCAAACCATCAAGGGACTTGATAATCAGCATTATCTCCTGGAAAGCGACCAATTGAAGGATACTTCCGACTTGAAAATCGCTCTTGCCCGGCCCTATACCGGCACAATGAAATTAAAACCTGTTTCTGTCTCCACGACCGCCTCCGGCGTACAAAATGTCAGGTTTGAGACAATTGAGACAAATATGGTAAATAACCAAAAAACCGGAATAGTCCTTATGGCGGAAGGAACCAAACTGGAAACCATTACGCTTGTTTACGTGGGAAATAAAATTATTATTCTTTCCGACGGTGATTACTGGATGATTACGCCTAAACCATAACAATAAAGTCATGAATTTCAGCAATTCTAATTTGGCCAAGCACATGGAAATAAGTCCCGGTCTGTCATCCTGAGCGTAGCGAAGGATATCGTTGCGCAGCGACGGTTTCTGATACAGCCGAGATTCCTCGCTACGCTCGGAATGACCCGTTTGGAAGGCGGGATTGTGCCATAATCAGAATTGCTGTCGAATTCAGGAAAGCCCGGCAAATGATTGAAGGAATCCGCAGTTTTTTAAAACCGGCCGATCTGCACCGTCTCGGACGCCTGACGCTGGAGTCGCGTTATGTGGTTGAGGGAAATCTTGCCGGACGGCATCGCAGTCCGGCAAAAGGTTCCAGTTCGGAATTCGCCGACCATCGCGCCTACACGGCTGGCGATGATCCCAAGCGCCTTGACTGGAAAGTGCTTGGCCGCACCGACCGTTATTATATTCGCCGCTACGAGGATGAAACCAATCTTCGCGTTTACCTGGTCGTGGACCGCAGCGCATCCATGGCTTTCACCAGCTCCATGGAAACAAAATACCTCTATGCCTGCCGCCTCGCAACCGCCATCGGGCATGTCGTCGTCAAGTCCCGCGATTCCGTCGGCCTGTTTCTTTATTCGGACAAAATTGATTCCAAAATGAGCGTCCGGAACTCATTCGTTCATCTGAATAATGTTGCCAAGACCCTTGCCCAGTCCAAGCCGGGCGCAACCACGCAAACCGCCAAAACCCTCAACCAGATTGCCGAATCAATCCGCCGCCGAGCGTTGGTTGCGCTCTTCTCGGATTTGCTTGATGACCCCGAAGAAGTCATCCGCACCCTGGCCCATTTCCGGAAACAGCATCATGACGTGATCGTTTTCCATATTCTCGACCAAGCCGAGCTTGACTTCCCCTTCCGACAGGCGGCCCAGTTCGTGGACATGGAATCGGGCGAGAGAATCCAGGCCGATCCGCGCGGAATGGCGGCGGAGTACCGCAGGGTATTCGGCGAATTTTTAGAACAGTATCGCAAACCGTGCGCTGAAATGAATATTGACTATCGCCTGGTTAAAACTAACCAGGAAGCAATAACTTTCATGCGCTCGTTTCTTGAAGAACGCAAACGGCTGGCAAAATAATGTTTTCATTTCTAGCCCCAATATTCCTCTGGGCGTTGTCCGCGGCGCTCGTTCCGTTGATACTGCATATGATGCAGCGGCGGCGGATTATCACAATCCCCTTCAGCACCGTCCGCTTCCTCAAACTGGCGCAGAAAAAATCCGCCAACCGAATCCGCATGGAAAACATCCTCCTTTGGCTCCTGCGGACTTTATTGATGATTTTTATCGCCCTTGCATTTGCCGCCCCGGTATTCCGAACTTCATCCTTCAGCAATTTATTGTCCACCAGCCGGCGCGATATATCAATTGTCTGGGATGCTTCCTACAGCATGGGCTATGTTTCCGGCCAAAAAAACGTCTGGGATGAATCGCAAAACGCAGTATGCGCCATCATTGAAAGCTTGCGCTCCGGCGACCGGGTCTCTCTTTTTCTCGCCGATGATTCCGGCACGGCGCTTGTTGAACAGCCGTCTTCCGACCGGAAAATGGTCCTTGATATTGCCAAGGCGCAAAAGCCGCGCAATAGCGCAAGCCAGATCCTGCCTGCCCTGCAGGCGGCTTATGACTCCCTGGCCGGATCAGACCGGAGTGAAAAGGAAATATTCATCATCTCCGACGGCCAGAATTTGCCATGGTCGGATTTCAGAAAAGCGCGCGGCGCCGGAGAGAGCACAGAAGGAAAACCTGCCCGCCCGCCGGCAGCGCTTGAAGCGCAGCTTCCGCGGGCAGGCAATGCTACGAATAGTATTGCCGGCGGGCCGGTCCAAAACGCCACGAATGCCGCCGTTGAAACAACGGAAACGGAAGACGAAGAAATTCCATCCATTCCTTCCGCCAATGAATCCCAAACCAATACTTTTCCCAAGGCCGTGAAAAAAACGCCGGACCGAAAAAACATTCCTGTTTTTGCCGGCATCCTGGGAGTCGTCGCGCCGGAAAATTCCGCGCCGCTCGCCCTGGAAATCCAGCCCTCGACGCTGATGGCCAATATGCCGGCGCAATTGCAGGTCAAAATCGGGCACACCGGCAGCGCGCATAATGACTCCGTGGCGCTTTTTATTGACAACAAGGAAATCTGCCGCCGTTCAGTCATCATGCAGGCCGATGCGCGAAACAACATTGTCTTTCCGATCCCGGAGCTCCCGGCCGGAAATTATACCGCCCGGATTGAAACGGCGCCGGACGGCCTTGAAATTGACAATAGTTTTTTCCTTCTTCTTAATGTAAGAAACACCCTGCCGGTATTATGCGTTGGAACAGAAAACGACAGTTTCTTCCTGATGAAAGCTTTAAACCCTTCCGGCAATCCCGCCGCCATTGCCGTCCGCCGGATTGAACCGCAGGCCGTCGGCGCGGAACAGAAGTTGGCCGATTATTCCGCTATTTTTCTATGCAACGCCGTGCCCCTCGCCGGCGAAGCACTAATGCCGCTTGAACAATACGTTCAAAAAGGCGGGGTATTGGCATTATTCCCCGGCGACCGCGGCGCGCCGGGCGACTATGCCAGCTGGGGCTGTCTGCCGGCCCTGCCACAGAAGGTTGAAGAACTCCGCGGCACCGACATCCGGCAGATGCTGCGCCTGGTTAAACCAGGCGACGCGCTTTTTCGCGGCATGAAACTGCCCCCCGGCGCTGTTCCAACCATTGCGGCCAATAGAATGCTTGCATGGGGAAAACCGGCTCCAAAATCAGAAATCGTTGTTGACTCCGACCGCGGCAAGCCATTTTTGTTGCGCCGGAACTACGGCAAAGGACATGTTTTATGCTTTTCCGTTTCAGCTGACCGCCGCTGGAGCAATCTCCCGCTTTCCGCCTTCTTTCTTCCCATCGTGCACCAGATTGTCCGTTTCGGCTCCGACCTCAAGAGCGCCAGTCCTTTTTTCTGGAGCGCGCGCAATCTGATCATCTCCGATTTCGCCGGCGTTAATCCGGATAGCGGCGAAATTACCGACCCGGCCGGCAATTCCATCCCGATCGCCAGAATAAAGTCGGCCGACAACGCCGTCATTTCGGTGGTAAAAGATGCGAGCGGGCCTGGAATTTACCGAATCAAAGGCGCCGGCAAGGAAAACACGGAAGCCCCGCCTCTCTTTGCAATCAATGTTCCCCGCGCTGAATCTGATCTGACCCGCATTGATCCGGACGAGATTCCAAAACTGCTTGGTGGCGGAAAAGTTTATCTGGCCCAGAACCAGGAGAATTTACTCCGCCTCATCAGCGAGCACCGGATGGGGCGGCCGGTGGCCGAACAACTTTTATGGGCCGCCTTTCTGATCGGCATCATGGAATTTTTACTGGCCAACCGCGCCAGCCGCAAGGCGACGACGCTGTCCCAGCAACTGCATATTGAATCATCCGGAAGGGTTAAAGGAAAGGCATCCTGATTTTATGACCGGCGAAATTATATTTGAGCATAACATTCCCTTGGCGCTGATTGTCGCGGCAGTCGTTGCGGCGCTGGCCGTTGCCGGTTTCGGGTTCTGGCGGCACATCCGGAATGAAAAATCGGCGCTGATCATCATGGCCCTGCGGCTGCTCTTCATTTTTACCTTTGCCTGGTGCCTGTTGATGCCGGTGTTCAAACGCACCGTTACCGAAACGCTCAAGCCGCATTTTATTGTCGCCCTGGATGTCTCGGCCAGCATGAACATGACGCCTTCCACTAATTTTCCGGCCCGCTGGACGACTGTCCAAACCATTTTGGCCCAATCCTGGTCAAAGGCCATTGCCGACCGGTGCGTGATTGACTGTTACCCCGCGGCGGAAGACCTTGGCGTTAAAAGCGACCTGGACAAGCTCGCCGCGGCCAAGGCCGACGGAACAGCTTCCAGCCTTAAAGCGGGCTTGGACAAACTCGCCGACCGTTACAAGGGCCAGAATGTTTGCGGCCTGCTTTTCTTATCCGACGGCCTCGACACGCGCGAAACCGGCGATGATTGGGCTTCCGGCCCATGGCCATGGCCGGTTTATACAGTCCGGCTTGAAGCGGAAAACATCTGGCAGACCGAGCCGGATATCAGGATAGATTCAGTTGACACACCCCGCCGGATTGTTGTCGGCTGGGACACCGAACTGAAAGTCGGCCTATCCGGACAGGGCAGCCAGGGAAAAACGGTTACCGTCCAGCTTTATGCCTGCCCGAGCTCGGCCAGGGAAAACGACAAACTTCTCCAGGAAGCTCCGGTTCAAATCCCCGATGAAGGCGGCTCCCGGCCGGTAACTTTCCGCCTGGAACATCCGGTGAAGGGAAATTTCATTTATACCGTCAACGTCCCACCGCTTGAAAACGAAAAGCGCACCAATGACAACTCTTATGCGGTCACCGTGCAGGTTATTGACTCCAAAAACCGGCTTCTTTACCTGGAAGGTCTGCCGCGCTGGGAATCAAAATATCTTATCCGCGAACTCAAGGCCAATAAGGATATCGCCCCGGCCTGTTTTGTGCGCGGACCGGGCGGACATTTCATGAGCACCGGCACAAAAAATCAGTTGGCCGATGAAATGAAGACTGAGCAGTTGGCCAACTATAAGACCGTCATTCTGGGCGATCTGGAAAACGATGAGTTGGGACAGGAGCGCGCGCAAACCCTGATCAGTTTTGTTGAGAACGGCGGCAGTCTTGTGCTGATCGGCGGGGCAAAGGCATGGGGAGCAAACGGGTATCTTGCGGGGGCATTGGGAAAAATCATGCCTTTGAAAAAAACCGGGGGAAATGGGGAATTGAAGCTCGCGGAGGGCACGTTCAACCTTATCAGCACCAGCGAGGGACAGGCGCATCAGGTGTTCCTGGTCAAGGACCAAAAGGAATGGAAATCATTCCCGCCGATTCTTTCCATCTTTACCGGGGCGGAATTGACCGCCGGCGCCACGGCGCTTTTGACCACCGACGAAAAAAGCGGCCGGCATCCGGTGGTCATCGTCCATAAATACGGCCAGGGAAAAGTTGTTGCTCTTCTGACCGATTCCCTCTGGCGCTGGCAGCTTTCGCCGGGTGTTGACGCGAGTTACCGGCGGTTCTGGAACGGCCTGCTGTTCTGGCTTTCGCCGGCGGAAGAAGAAATCAGGCAATGGCAAATTGAATTGTTTTCCGATTCGGAACGGATTTTCATCGGCGAACAGCTTCATCTCGGAGCGCGGATCGGCGGCGTTGAAAATGCGCCTCCCAAAAAAGACGCCGTAACCTGTGAAATCCTTTCCCCGGAAGGCAGGAAAATACCGTTCACCATGAATCGCGAAGAACTGACTGCCGCAGGAGGTAAAAAGTTTTCCGGCTTCGGGATCAACTTCGCGCCTAAAACCCCGGGCCTCTACCGGGCGGTTGCCGCGGCTGAACTGGACGGCAAAAAGATTGTTTCCGAGCCCTATTCATTCTATGTTCAGCCTTTTACCCCTGAATCGGCGCCGCGCCCCGTCAACGTTAAGGTCTTGCTCGCACTGGCTAGCTCAAGCCAGGGTCAATTCTGCGAAGCCGACAAAATCAACGGTGTCCTTTCGGAGATTACCGTCAAACAGACCGAGGAACAAAAAATTAATTTTATTCCCCTCTGGAATAATTTAATTTTTCTTGCTTGTCTGCTGGTATTGCTGACGGTAGAATGGATAATAAGAAAACTGAATAATATGGCTTAGATCAGGAGACAGAATTTAGCCAAAGATATTTTGAAATTTTGGACCATATTTTACGTCTGTCATTCCCGCGCAAGCGGGAATCCAGTCTGACTTTTCTCTGGATTCCCATTTTCATGGGAATGACAAGCATTTGGACAGCCATCAAATGTTCAACATAAAATGAACAAAATTTACGAAGTGGAAAGGTTTTAACGATGCGTTTTCATAATTATAAATTATTGCTTGTCATCTTAAGCGTATTTTTATCTAACGCTCATCTTCCGGCCGGCGCAAAAAATCTCCTGACCAACGGCGGCTTTGACAGCACAAATCCGCCTTTATCCGGGTGGAAATATAATTACGAGGATACCGGCAACAGCAATTTGACAAACAATCATCTGTATGTGGCGATAACCAACATTGCGGGAGCCCAAGGGTATGCACTTGATCTGCGCGCCAACAAATCGTTTCTCTGGACAATTGGCCAGGGCATAATGGTTGATAGCGACCCGGTCCCGGTGGAGCCAAACGGCAAATACCGGCTCACGGTTTCGGCGCGTTCCACCGGCTGCAATGCGCGCATCTTTGTGGAAGGCTATCGCTGGCGGCCAGGCATCAAGCCGCACGCAAAACCAAAACTGGCTGAAGTAAGAAAATGTTACCGGTTCCCGCTGGTCAACTTCACGGGAGGAACGCCCGGCAAATTCAGCTTCGTCGGTGAAACATGGAAACGCGCTTCCCAGGATTTTCCGGAAGGCAAAATGACTCCACTCGGAAAGGAAAGCTTCGACAAGGTGCAGTTTCTGGTCGTTCATATCATTGCCCTTGATTGCGATCCAAACGTCTCGGATGATGTATTTTTTCATCTTTATGTTGACGATGTTGTGGTTGAACGGCTGAATTAAGCAGACTGAAAATTAGAAACTTGAAATTGGAAATTAGAAATTGGCACAGAACTCGCCTCGGCGAAGCTTTTCTTCCCAATTTTAAATTTCAAGTTTCGATTTTGAATGCATCCATGAACGGCGCGAAAACGTCAAGGCCAAATTTCTAAGTAACAATATATATGTCTCCGGCAAATCTTCAAAACGAACTGGCCGCCATTTCAGGAACATTAAACCGTTGGCGGGCGGAAGCTCTGCTTCTTGTTTTTGCCGCCGGCGGTCTTGCCCTCCTATGGCTATGCGCGTTGTCCGACCTTTATTTCCACTATGAAAAGGCGGGCAGAATAACGGCGGCGGCGCCGGTGGTAATCATATTTGCGGCCGGCGTCTGTTTTGTCATCTTGGCCTTGGGCCGCAAGCGCTCCCAAGCCGCGGTTGCCGCCCGGCTGGAACACGCTTTTCCCCAGTTGGATAATCACCTCATCAACTACGTCTTGTTCTCCGCCAAATCATCCGTGGCGCCAATCGAAGCCGCGTATCTTCAGCGCGAATTACCCGAATGGCATCAGATAAGCATCGGCGCCATGCGCGACCGTAAAACACAAATTAAATCTTATCTGGTCATACTGGCCGTGGCGCTTATTCTTGGAGCAACCTATCTCCTGGGAGGGCAAGCGTGGTTCAATGCCGTTTTACGGATTGCCAACCCTTTTTCCGAACGCCCGCCGGCCACGTTCGCGCAAATTGAGACCGTCAGTCCCGGCAACACAAAAGTTATCCAGGGATCCGCCCTGACAATCTCCTGCACGGCCACCGGCAAAAAAGGACACAATGTCCTTCTGGAACTCTGGCCAAATGACGATAAACAATCTTCTTTTAAGCTCGGTTCCATGACCGGCACAGGAAAGGAAGAATTTCCTTTCCAAATCCCGAATGTTACCACCGGCTTCAAATACCGCTTCCGGGCAGGCGATGCCGTTTCCGCGCATTATGAAGTCGTCGCCGTCGCCCCCCTGGCAATCGCAAAACTTGCCATGGCGGTCAAACCCCCGGCATATACCCGGCTGGAAAGAAAAATATTTGACGGCCTGTCCGATACCCCGTCAGTTCCGGAAGGATCGCAAATTGCCCTCGCCTTGACCTGCAATCGCGATATTGCCGGCGCCCAAATCAGCGCCGTTAATATGGAAAAAATTAAAATGGCGCCGTTGGAAAAAAGCAAAGACAACCAATGGACCGCGGAACTGGTTGTTACCGGCCAACAACAGTTTGTGATTTCGGCCGCCGATAAAGACGGAGCTTCGGCAAACGCAACACTAAAGTTTGACGTTATCCCCGACAAGGGTCCTTCAATCCGCATTCTCGTTCCAGCCGGTCGAACGGTCCTGGCGGAAGGCGTTGCACCCCGGATTCAATGGGAAATAACGGATGATTTCGGAATTGGCGACGTGAAACTTGAACAAATCACGTTGGACAGCAAAGCCGCCGCCGATATTTTGACGCCGGCCAAAGTTATCCAGGAATGGTCTGTTACCGGAGGAACATATTCCGCCGCCAGCTGGACCGGTCCGGCCGTTGACCGTAAAACCGGCGCCGCGTGCGCCTTCCGGTTGGTTGCTTACGACCGCCGCCCCGGAACACCCAACCGTTCTGTTTCTTCGGCAATAGTATTTGATTGGACAGCGCCCCAGGAAATTCAAGCTCAATCAAAGCAAACCGACACGCAATCGGAAAAGACGCTTGAAACCCTGTTGGAATTACAGCAGGTTAATCTAAAGGAAACCATTGCTCTCGACAGCGTTATAAATACCGTTCAGGCTCAACAGTGGAAGCCGGTTACTGAACGGCAAAGAAACATCCGCGAGACGGCCGGCCAATTGCTGAATAACCCCCAAAAACCGCTGGGAAGCCTCACGGAAACCGTCCGTAACCTGTATCTGCATGCAATGAATGAGGCCATTGACATTCTTGAACGGACACCGGGGGCGGAAAATGTAGAAAAGAAAACAGACCTCTCTCAGCGGGCCATCATGCTTGAAAAAAGAATCCTGCGGGGTTTGACCCGCGTTGACGCGGGAATTGAGACGGTCAAACAGAACCGCGAAGTAACCGGCCTTCTGAGCGCGCTTGACCTGCTGGTAAAAGACCAGGAAACAACCCTGGAAACCACAAAATCGCTGCTCTCTTCGCCCAATCAAATAGGCCAGCCCCTGATTCAAAAACAGGATCGGCTCGCCTCTGACTTAACGGCCTTTGTCCAGACCTGCCGCAAGGAGTCCGTAACCATGACCGCCAGCGACTTGGAATTCAGCAAGCTCCTTGTCCAGATAGCTGACAACTGTGAAAGCAACAAAGTGCCCGCCGTAATGCTGCGTGCCGCCGAGCAGCTGGAGAAGAAAACCCCGGATCGGGCAACGCCTTTCCAGACCGAAGCGCTCGCCGCCCTCAAGAACTGGCAAAAAATTATGAATTCATGGCGGATCCAGGATGCAACAAAAACGTCCACGGAATTCCGCGAGGCACTGGAAAACGCAAGCAACAAACTGGAAAAAATGGCCAAGGTTGAGGCAAAATTAGCCGAGGCTGTCCGCGAAACCAGCCGTCAGGAAGACAAATCGCAAAAAAAGACCGAAGCGCTTGAAGAGGAACTGGATGACGCCCAACAGCAGATTGAAGAGGCTCTGCTCAACGTCGCCGTCGATCTCCAGATTTTTCCGCAATTGCCGGTCGGCAACGATCTGGTGGAAGATCTCTTTCAGGTTTACGAAGAGGTCAAACAGACGAAGGGATCGGAAAAGAAGGAAGCCGAGGAAATCGGATTGCAAAAAGAAGATTGGATCATGGATGCGGTTGAGGCAATGCAAAAAACCAAACAACGAATGGACGACGTTGAAACGTGGCTGAAGAACGAGCCCGATACGCGCAAGGCCAACACCGAAGACTTTGACCAGCAGGAGATGCCTAAAATCCCCGTCATCCCAATGGCGTCGGAAATGGAAGATATCATCAGCGATCTCCTGAAACAGGAGGAGGACATATCCAAAAAAGCCGATGATTCGGCCACCAACCAGGGCGCGGCCGATGGGCTAATGGGCTGGGACGTGGCGGAGGGAGAATTTGTTGACTATTCCGCCAAGGGCAAATCCGGCAATACCGCCCCGGACCACAAGGAACAGGACGGCCGCGCAAACGTCGGCCGGGAGGGCATGTCCGACGGCGAAGCGACGGGAGCTTCCGGCAAAATCAACGAAGGCGACAAGAATATTGACAAGCGCATGACCCAGGATTCGTCCCAGTCCGGGCAAGTCCAGGAAGATGGGCATTCCAAGGCCAAGGCAACCGGCGGCGGTAAACAATCGGGCTACGGCGATGAACTCGGCATGGCCGGTTCGGGTCCAAGACGGAATTCCAGCGTCAAGCAGGGATCCGAACTCGGCCTGCAGGCGATGCTCCGCCGCAATGCCCAGGCATTATACGCGCGCGCGGAACTTGCCCACGTGCGCAGCGGATCGCTGGACGAAGCCGTCCGGCATATGCGCATGGCCGAAGAAGCGCTTGACAAGGGATACCCCATCAACCAGGTGCGCGAATTCCAACGCCGCGCTGTTCTGGCCCTGAAAAAAACGAAAACCGAATTGAATGCCCCCCTCTCCGGACAAATCGGCAGCGAAAACCGTTCCAACGCGGAAGTTGAGGATCAGATCGCCGGCGCGCGCGATGAGGCGCCGGCGGAATACAAACAAATGGTCGCGGATTATTTTAAATCATTGAGTGCTGTTCCATGACTTTGTTTAAGATCATCCACAAAAAGAAAGAATCCTGGATTCCCGATCAAGTCGGGAATGACAACCACGCTAAACGGCATGGAAAGCAAGAGTCTTACGCTCTGTCATTCCCGCAAAAGCGGGAATCCAGAAATAATTTTCATATTGTTTTCCTGTTTCTCACGCTATCCATTTTTCCCTTCAGGGCAAACGATTGCCCCGCGCAAGATCATAAATGGCACGCGCCGATGGCCGAATATTGTTTTGAAATGAAAATTACCGGCCGGCCGACTGATCCAAGCGCCGGTATTGTGGCCATTGTGCCGGATTGCGGATTACTGCCGAAAAACCAGTTCAAGGTTGAAGTTTTTGACGAAAACGGCAAACTTTTAAAACACGAGTTTCTCTGGCATAATCCGAAGGAAGGATTGGCGGTAGTTTTTGAGCCAGCGGAAACCGAAAATGTTTTCCTTTATGTCTCCGCCTCCCCGGAAAAAATGCGTTTTGCGCGCCTCGGCGGAGCCTCTGGCGAAGCCCGGGCCTCCGCCTTCCGCCCAAGTCTCCTGCTTTATGTCCGCAACGGCAATGCCGGCCTTGAACAGGCACATGTGCTGGCCGACAAACCGCCGGTCGGGGACGATATTTATTTTACCATTGTTGACAGCGTTTATCATTCATACTGCCCGGTGGGCCGTGACGAGAACGTATCGTCGTACTACACCGGCTGGTTCAACGCAAAAAAACCGGGCAAGACGTATTTTTACACCTGTTCAAAAGACGGTTCGGAATTTTTTATTGACGGAAAGCTTGGTTACAGCTGGCCGGGAATCCATGAACGCGATAATTACGCCGGGAAAGGACAATGGATTAACCTGGAGCCCGGATTGCACAAAATTGAATATTTTCACTTCAATGTCACATTACTTGGGCGCGAAGCGCACCTTGGCTGGCAGCTTCCCGGTGAACGGCAGGTTGACGATCCAAAGGTAAAGGGCAGAAAAAATCTTGACGTTACCGGCCCGATGCAGCCTGATGATTTTATTCATTCCGGCCGCACTGAACTTAATCGCGCCTTTTCAAAAAAGGGACCCTTGGTATTTTTTTATCCGGTCTGGGAATCATTCATTCAGGCGGCAAAAACAGATCTGGTCTATATGCATCTCTGGGATTCACTCGTTCTGCCGGGAAAAGAAAAGCCGGTCTGTCTTTTCCGGTTTGAGCCGGTCGGGGCAGATACCCTGCCCAAATCAGCAGTCTGTTCATGGGATTTCGGCAAAGGGCGTATCGTTACAGGCAAAAGTGTTTTCTGGCTTTTTGGCGGCTACGACGACCAAAAAGTTACCCTTAATATTTCGTCTGGCGGTTTTAATTCTTCGGCCACGCGCATTTTTTTCCCGAAATCGCGTGATCCCGCAAGGGAACCGCCGCGCGTTTCCGTCTTGACGAGCGAAGGGCGGGCTCAATTTCGCGCGGTGTATCAAGCAATGGTCTCTGCCACCCCGAACAACAAACGCCCCTGCGAAGATTGGAACGAAACCATGTGGGAAGGATTTTCGGCTGTTCTTGACCGGGAAACCGAGCCGTCCTTTTTAAGCGCCATTATGGAACGTTCCGGCGAGGATCTTAAACGCGTTCCCGAAGAATTTCGCTGGAAAATTGAGGACCGGATCATTGAAATTGCCCGCCGCGGCGAGCCAAAAAAGACGCTTGCCTGGGCAGAGCTTTATGAAAAGGGTGAAAAGGACGACAAACGCATTGCGCATTGGAAGGCAAAAAAAATTGAGATTGCCCTTTACGATCTTAATGATTTGGGATCAGCCCGGATTTATGCCGGCCAGTTCACCGTCCGCCGCGACGATAAATATTCATCGGTTTTGCGGTTAATCCGCATGGGGGACGTGGAATGTTTTAATAATAATTTTGAGGCGGCCCGCCGGATTTATTTACAAGCCCAGGAACTTTATGCCGCCGGTGGCGTAGAGGCAAAAGAGGCGAAACCGGCGCAAGCCCCGTTTGACACAGGCTTCGCCAACCAGGCTCCACCGAGGCGAGAAGGCGCCAAAAAGCAAAAGGAACGGTCAACCGATACCAATGCCGCGCCGGCAAAAAAAACAGGCGGCGGCCCGCCGGCCAGAAAACCGCAGGTCAACCGCTCGGAGGTGCTGGCCCGGAGCACAAATGACTGGAGAACTCTCGCCGTTCAGCAAGCGGCTTATTATGCGACCGTTCAGAACTTTGTTGACCAGGATGCTTATGAAGACGCACGCGCAACGCTTGATCAATGGGAGTTGGAATTCCCGATAACAAAACTCACCGGCGATTATCTGCTTGCCGAGGCGCTCTATTATGTCGCGCTCAACAATTACCGCGCCGCGGTCAGCATCCTGGCAAACTATCGCGCGGCCGTTGAAATCAGCAATGAGCTTCCCCGCGCGATGCGCATGGAGCTTTTTTGTCTTACGAAAATGAACCGTGACAAGGAAGCCCGCGCTTTCGCGCGCACAATTATTGAGCGCCTGCCCAGGCATGAATTGGCCGACGAAATGCGCAATCTCCTTGCCCAGGACAATTCAGAACCGCTGACAATTGACTTTAACATTCACTCCCGGGAATGGACGGCAAGCGAAAAAGTGGATGCATCCGGCCTCGCCCAGCTTTTCGCCACCAACAAGACGGCTATTGTTAAAATGACGCAAGGGGAAAAGGAAGAAAAAGAAGAGAAAATCAACCGGAAGAAAGCAGCGGATGTCAATTCAAGCAAGGAAAAATAAAATGGAATTTGAATCAGGCTCCGCCGAGCGGGGCGACTTTAATTCGGGAGTAAGCCATTTTCTGTCATTCCCGTGCAAACTGGAATCCAGAATATCTTTTCCCTGGATTCCCGCCTCTCGCCTGGGCGAAGCGCTTCGGCGGAGCCTGGTCGCGGGAATGACAAAACAACCAGAATACGCGACAAATAGCGCAACATTAAAATCCATATACATACATCTATCCAAAATAATGCGTTTTGCGTGGGTTGCTCTTTTGTCGTTCTTCATTTTTGCCTCTTCCACCCAGGCCGCCCCCCCAAAAAAAACCGAGGCTCCCACCCAAGTCAGAAAATATATGCCTCCGGCAACGCAATCCACCCGGCTTTATACCCAACCGGATCCCTCCGCCAAGGGCGGCATTCATGGCCGGATCAAAGAAGAGGGAGAAAAGAAACAATTACTGCGCGACGCGTTTGCCATTTCACCCGACAACCCAAAGCTTGTTTATCGCGGGGTTGTTTCGGCCGACGGAGCTGAATTTTCATTCCAGGGGTTGCCCGTCGCAAAATACGACCTTTTGCTCATCGGCAAAACTTTATTTTATGAAGGATTCAAGTTGACGCCCGACGCGGACTCACTGACCAAAAAAGACGGCAGTGAAATTGAAAATATAATAACAAAATCCGTTCCATTCTTCAACGTAAAAAAAATTCATCGCTGTCAGGGAATTACCGGCCGGAACGGCGCAGCGCGGTGCGTGTTGCAGGAAGTACGCACTTTGCCCGTCACGGACCAGGAAGGAATCGTGCACCCCGAATATCAGGTACGAAGCATCCGGCTGGCGTGTCTTGAAAACGTCGGAACAGCAGGCTGGCAATTGGTCAACACCCGCGAAATTATCCGCATGCAGCCGGGTTCCGCTGATTTACAAGGCGTTTTGCCGCATGCCTACCTGCCGGCGCTCGGCCAGATCAGGGTCATGGATGAAATCAAGGAGTTGGGCGAAATAGATCTCGCGGCGGATAAATTTCCAAAACCATAATTATTCCGGAGTTGAAATCATGAAAAAAATAAGCGTCAGCACAGAGGGAAAACCAATAAAGGAAATCGAGCTGAAAAATAATGATGTGCTCATTGGCCGACACAACGATTGTGATGTTGTTTTGCATGATGATCTTGCCTCCGGGCATCACGCCCGGTTCCACCGCGAAGCCGCTGATTGGACTTTAACCGACCTCAACAGTACGAACGGAACACTCCTGAACAATCAACCCCTGACCTCGGCGACGCTCAAACACGGCGATATCATTACCATAGGCGGCGTGAAGATCGTTTTCAGCGACGACGAATCCGCTGACATTCCACCGAAACCCACCGCCGCCAATAATGGACACCACGCCAAGGAAGTCAAAACGAGCGAGACGGACCTCGCCCTCGTTGAACAAATGAGCCGTCATACGGACGCCATCCGGCGCGAGGTGGCAAAGGTTATCGTGGGACAACACGAGGTCCTTGACCAAGTGCTTATGTGCATGATCGCCGGCGGGCACGCTCTCTTGATAGGCCTGCCGGGAATGGCCAAAACAACCATGGTCAGCACAATCGCCAAGGTTCTGGACATGCATTTCAAGCGCATCCAATTCACGCCCGACCTGATGCCGACCGACATTACCGGAACTGACATATTGGAAACGAACAGGGAAACAAACGAGAAGGAATTCCGGTTTGTCCGCGGCCCTATTTTTTGCAACCTGCTCCTGGCCGATGAAATCAACCGCACCCCGCCGAAAACCCAGGCGGCGCTTCTTGAAGCCATGCAGGAAAAAAGGGTGACGGTCGGCAACACGACCTACAACCTGGATGCTCCATTTTTTGTGTTGGCAACGCAAAACCCGATAGAACAGGAAGGCACCTACCCGCTTCCCGAAGCGCAGATGGACCGGTTCATGTTCAACGTCTGGGTTGATTATCCCAAGGAACATGAAGAGGAGCAGGTTGTCGCCAACACAACCGTTTCTTCAATGGAAGAGCCGGGCAAAGTGCTGAGCAAGGAGCAGGTGATCCAACTGCAACAGGTGGTGCGGAAAATTCCCGTTTCGGAACACATAATCAAATACGCCGTTCATCTTGTCCGCGCAAGCCGGCCGCGCAATGAAGTTGTGCCGCCCTTTGTCAAGGAATATGTGCACATCGGCGCGGGCCCGCGCGCCGGCCAGTTCCTGATTCTTGCGGCCAAGGCCAAGGCCGTGCTTGAAGGAAGAATTCACGTCAGTTGCAAGGATATCAAAAGCGCGGCGCTCCCCGTCCTGCGGCATCGCATCTTCACCAACTTCGCCGCCGACTCGGAAGGCCTGACCTCAATTGATATAATCAACAAGCTGTTGGAGGCCGTTGAGGAACCCAACGAGAAGGATTACCAATAATTTTGCCGCCCATTGCGGCAGATTGCATAGGGCTTACTTGGAGACAAGAAAATACAGCAGCAAACAGAATGCCGCTCCAACCACAGGGGTCAAGAACCAGCCGGCAAGTATCTTGAAAACCGTCTCCTTGCTCACCGTCCGGATTCCCTTCAGAAAACCAATTCCTAAAACCGCGCCGACAACCGCCTGCGTGGTGGATACGGGAACTCCGATTATGGCATAAATATGCACTGTAATAGCCTGGGCTAAAACTGCAATAAAAGCCGAAAAGGCGTCCAGCGGGATAATTCTCCGTCCCACCGTATACATTACGTTCCTGCTATAGGTTAATGCTCCCAGTCCTATGCTCGCCCCTCCTATTAACAGAGCCTGATTAAGAGTCAAGGCGCCGGCCTTATAAAATACACCCGTAACATTCGCCACATTATTGGCGCCAAGGGCATACGCGCCATAAACACCGGCAAGAATAAGCAGGATTCTTATGAGTCTATCGTAGGCGATAAAGTGCAAGGATAATTTTCTTAAAATGGTTGATATGGATTTATAGAGAACAAATGCGATTATGGCCGCCCCAATTGGTGTTCCTAACCAGCAAATGAAAACCTTTGTTAAGCCCTGTAATTCTATGTGCTTATTGAGAAACCCGATGCCCAAAATAGCTCCGATAACCGTCTGGGAAGTGGATACCGGCAGGTGTAAAAAGGTCATTATAAAAACAGCCAGAGCGGCCGCAACGGAAATAACGAATGCGGTATTTGCGGTCTGAGCGGTCAACCCCGAAAGAGTTTCTATTCCCGACCGCCCTCCCAGCAATGAGCCGATAAGAACAAAGACGGCCGTAAGGATAACAGCCGTTCGATACCTTACCATTGAAGAAGAAACAGCCGTGCCGAAAACATTGGCGGCATGGTTCGCCCCAAGCGACCATCCCATGAACACCGGGCCTAATATTCTGAAATCCATTTTATCGGCACAAAAATAAATCGCGCCCTTCCGCCTTAAGCGGATCCGCATTGGGCGGAAAAGCGTGATAAATCAAAACATTCTTTTAGCCGCGACAATGCTCAGACGGTCGGTCACGTCCTCCGACCTATCCGAAATGCTCCCCACCTCAATAACCAGATCCTTGAGCAGTATTTTCTGTCCGATATCATAATTGGACGAAAATATTTTTCTTATGAAATCTCTTTCCATCCTGTCGGAAGAACTTTCTTTTTTATCAACTTCTTTTACCTTGTCCCGGACATTATTGATATTACCGAACAGGGTCTTGAATCCCTCAATCGCGCTTTCGTAGGCGCTGATATTGGTATTAACAAGCCGGATAAAATCATCTTTTAATTCATCCGGGATATGAAGAGATTCCGTCTCAATCTGGTACAATACGGACTGCGCCTTGTTAAGAACTTTGTCGGTCGCCTCAATTAAACCGAGAATATCCCCTCTTGACTCCGGAATAAGCGATTTTTCATAAAGGGCCAGTTCCATGTCCCTCCTGATGTCGTCCGCAAGCGATTCAGAAAGGTGCGTGGATTCAATCATCTCTATAAATTCTCTTGCCAATCCCTTTTCAAAATAAATTTCAATCGTTTTCCTGAAAAGCTCGATGCTTTCCCAAACCGTCGCCAGATACTTTTCAATCATTTCATAAACTTTATTCTTTTTCCCAAACAAAATATTCATTGTTATACCCCTTCGAATTAAAAACAACCGTTTGTTTAAATTTATCCGGCAACTTTTTGAAAAAATTATAATTTCCCGATCACATTGTCAATTTAATTGCTTTTCAGTCGTGATGAAGACCTTTATTCTTTCTCCAGCGGATTAGGAGTTACTTTGCAACAATCGTCTTAATCCAGCAGTAAACCGAGTCGCCAATTTGGCGGTAGCCTTCCGTCACGGGGTGGACGGCGTTATTGAGGCGGATTACTTCGAGTTTCGTTTGGGCGTTCCACGGCACCTTGAGTGTCGGGTAGTTGTGCGTGCAATCCAGATTGACATTGGCGGGAACGAGATAGATAAACTCCGCCTCGCGCTTGCCATACTTCTCGATCATCCGTTCCGCCACACGCTGTTGGTTGCGCTTGTACTGCCAGCGGGTCTGGCCGCATTGATAGTTGGCGCCGAATGCATCCTGCGTTGCCGCCGGCGGCACCAGCAGAACAACTCCGATCTTCGTGTCTTTCCGGACCTGATGAATCATTTCAACCAGATTGTCGTAGTACTTGAACATCGTGTCAATGCTCGCTTCAATGGTCTCGTCCCCGGCACCGAAGTTATCATTACAACCGAGAAAAATGGTGGCGAAATCAGGGCCTTTGCCCCCGTTGAATTCCTGGCAGTACTGGGCGAAGTCAACCTTGAACTTGCCCTGGCCGTCGGAATACAGGAATGGACTGCTGCTCGCATTCCATGTTTGCCAGTCAATCTGACCCTCGGGCCGCTTTTCCGCCTTAAAGTAGGTCATGAAGTGATGCGCCGTCCAGCCCCCATAACCCTCGATTCGGACATCCGGTTGCTTCTCTCGCGGGACATGGCCGACCAGCGTGATCTGCGGGTTACCCTCCGCCTTGCACAACTCCAGCAGGTGGGCCGGGTACACGGCCGCGTGCGTCAGGCTGTCGCCGATCGTCAGCACGGTTAACCCACGCCCCACCCCGGCATCCTTGGGCACGATCTTTACCGCGGTTTCGGCCCGGGCAATGATAGTGTTCTGCTCGTCGCGGACAACCAACACAAAAGGGTACTCTCCGATATCCTCCTCCTTCGGCACAAAAGTCCAGCGCTCGACCTGCTGGATCCCCTTGGGACAGGTAACGTCAAAGACATAGTTGGCGGGATTGAGCACCAGGCAGACGTTGTCGAAGTAGACGTTCATCTCGATGCCAGGGACAGCGTAAATGCGGGGGGGAAGGAGGAGCCGGATAGCTCCCGGGAACGGCTTGGAAGTATCGGTCTTCGCGGCGGGGCGCGGAGGGGACGCCGCCTGCTGTGCTGAAACAGCGTAAGGCGTCAACCCGGCCATCGCAGCAGAAAAAGCGCAGCAGGCCATTCCGCAAGCGATTCGTGCTTGTCTTCTCATTGTTGTATTCCTCCTGTATTTTTATTTTCCGTGATCTATAATCAACTGAAAACTAATTAATTTTTGATTTGCAGGATTTAAATTTGCTCAATTTCCCCGCCTCCACCTTGAAGGTCTTCACTGCCTCATCCTTAAGGCAACTTTCAGAAGCATACGGAATTGGCCCCATGTTCCCTTCTTGTTTGCCATGACCTTGTCATAAAGATCATCTTCGTTTTTCGGAGGGATCGTTTCCGGCACCTTTTTTTTGAGCCGGACCGCATTTGACGGGCAAGTCGGCATGCACAGACCGCAACCGATGCAGCGGTTTAAATTGATTCGCGCCTTGCCGTTCGGGCCGGTCAGGGTGACGGCATTGACTTGACAGCGGGCGACGCATTTACCGCAACGCGAGCACGCTTCCGGATCAACTTCCGCATAAAAATTGCTTGTCCAGAAGTCTACCGGATGCGGCAGGAATTTCTGGAAGGAGAGCATGCCGCAACAGCAACCACAGCAGGAGCAGACGAATTCCGGCTGTTGTGCGTTGGCGGGTTGCAAAACGAGGCCGTCATCTTCATTCTGCTGGAGTATCGCCAACGCTTCGTCCCGGCTTACTTCGCGGCCATGTTTTCGGCGAAGCACCATGGCGGCCACGTCGCCAAATCCAAGGCATGTCTCAAGGCGGGATGTTTTTTTGCACGGTTTGTTCCTGACGGCCCTACCCGTGCGACAGATGCATTTGAGCGCGACAAAAGGGCCGTGAGCAGTTTGGATAATGGCACGGATTTGATCGTAAGTGGCGACGTGATGTTTTACGGGTATGCTTTTGTGGATGGGAATGGTCCGCATCTGGGATGGCTTGACGGCCAGAAATGCTTTCCCGTACGCCACGGTCTTCATATAGGCGCTTGCATCGTCCAGGAATTCCGGGGTGGGATTGCCGTCTTGGGCTTCGTACATGCCGATTACGAGCGGCATGACATACCAGTGGCTGACCCTATCCTTTTCTTTCCATCCGATGGCGCCTTTCATGAACATGCCGTCGAGTAGCTGTTCGGTCTGCTCGGCCGAAAACTCAGGAGCCGTGTTTGCAACGATCTGTCCCAAGGGAGTCGGGTGGTATGAGAGATGCAGGGCTATTTTTGCTTCGTCCGGCGTAAAAAGCCTTTTGAGAAAGCAGATATCGGCGCCTGATCCGGCTGCCGGAAACCCGACCGCCTGTTTGTCAAGATGTTGCTGTAAAAGACGGTACATTCCATCTTTTTTTATCATACTATGCCTGCATGAATTAGAGTCGCCCACTATTCCCTTATTTTTTAATGAAGTTCCCGGCTGCAGCCTTCGTAGTCCGCCGTGGCGGACTACGAAGGCCGAGAGCAGCGGAGTATCTTAGCGGAATTACGCCGAAGCCCTAGCCGAGCTCAGGAAGGCCAACCCGTCTTCGTTCCGACTGCTTCTGCATTCGGGACTTCGCCACGGTTCGCCCCGCCATCTTAGAGGGTATTCCCTGGCCGACCCGAGTCGTTTCGGGCAGGCTGGCGAAGGCGAATAAAATTCCGCAACACTTTGATCCTTTGCAATATCGGCGGGTGGCTATAATCAAAAAACACCTTGACCGGATGGGGGTTTAGATTGGCCATGCTGTCAGCGCTTATCTTTTTCAAGGCCGAAATCAACGCTTCCGGATTATTTGAAGCTTTTACCCCATATCGGTCGGCCGAGTATTCAAAGGAGCGCGAAATCCAGCTTGAGCATACTGAACCAACCCTTTGAATCGGAATGAGCAGAATTGAAAAATAAATCAGGGCCGCGTAGATTGAAATATTTTGCGTGCCAAAAGCTCTGAACAACAGCGGCTGATTAGCCAGCCGGGAAAACAGATAAAAGCCAACCGCGCTCACGACAAGCGAAATCAAGATGGATTTGATGATATGCTTAAGTTTGTAATGTCCGATCTCGTGCGCCAGCACGGCAACAATCTCGTTTTCATCAAGTTGTTTAACGAGCGTGTCATAAAGCATAATGCGCTTGAATTTGCCAAACCCGGTCAACGCCGCATTGGCCTTGCTTGAGCGTTTTGAACCGTCAATTGTGTAAATGCCCCGGATTTGAAAATTTTCTTTATGTGCCAATTGTTCAATCTCCGTTTTTAATTTTCCTTCTTCCAAGGGGCTGAACCGATTAAAAAGCGGCATGATTAGAACAGGAGCGACATACATGATCAACAGTTGAAAAAGCGATAACGCCAGCCAGCAGTAAATCCACGCCAAAGCGCCTGTCTTTTCAAAGAGCCAAATAATTGCTGAAAACACTACGGCGCCGAATAATCCGCTTAATAACAGCATTTTGACCGCATCCAGGCAGAATGTCCGCACGGTCGTCCGGTTGAATCCGTATTTCTCCTCAATTACAAAGGTGTCATATATGTCAAACGGCAGATTAATCAGGAAAAGAAGCGCAAATAAAATCCCGGCAAATATTAGCCCCCTTCCGACCGGTCCTGCCCAAAGTCCGCGTACCGCATCATCAAGAAGATTAAACCCTCCCATGATCATGAAGAGAATGATCAAGGCAATCAGGGTTATTTCCTTTATCAGCCCGGAAACGGTCTTATCCGCCATATATTTCTGGGCAATGGTGTAGCGTTCGCCATCGTAATACCCAATGAATTCAGCGGGCAGGGTCGCCGCCCATGAACGCAGGTTAAGTAGTTCAACCACAAGGTCAAGAACAGACATTCCGACAAAAAGCAAAATTACAAAAATCATTGGCTTGTTCATTGTTCTGCCAGCCCAATATAATAATTGTCACCGTTCCGAGTTTCTATCCTGATAAATCTTCGTTCAACCATTTTCCGCAAAATCACTTGCGTTTCGTTAATGTCCAAAGAGAATGCGGCGGCCACGTCCTCCGCCGTGCAGGGACGCCGCTTTAGCGTCGCCAAAATGGCTCCCTGGTCAACGGTTCCCTTGCCGGAATATTTTCCGGCAAACTTGGCAATTACTTCGGCCTTCGGCTCAAACAAGAGACTGATTTCATTTAAAAAAAATTCCGCCACCGCTCCTACCCTGCTGTCCGCAGTCGGACGCACGGCTGTATTCAGCTGGATTTTATCGGGCCGAATTGTCCGCGCCAATTGCGCAATGGCTTTGACCTGCTCCAAATCCGAATTAATACCCTGAACGATAAAAACTTCCATCCAGATTGTCCCAGAATATTCCTGCCGGAACAGGCGGAGTCCTTCCAAGAACGACGCGAAACGCAAATCGGGATGAGGTCTTGCGATTTTTCCGAACGAATCCTCGTCCCAGGCCGAAAGCGTAACCTTGACAATGTCGGCAAAAGAAGCCGCGCACCTGACTTCAGGCAAATACATCAACGTGCTGTTGGTCAATAAAACCGATTTTATTCCTATGTTATTTTTTATAAACGCCAATATGTCGCCGAAACCGGCGTGGAGCGTCGGTTCGCCTGAACCGGTTACCGAGACGACATCCGCCTTTCCGCCGCCGGAGCGCCATTGAGTTAATTCGCGTTTAACTTCCGAGGCGGGAACATATTCCTTCCTGGCAATGGTAAGACAGGTGGTCGGACCGACTTCGCAAAAGACGCAATTCAAGGTGCAGATTTTGCGGGGCGCCAGATCAACTCCAAGCGAAAGGCCAAAACGCCGCGAAGGCACCGGTCCGAAAAGATATTTATAAGAATTATTCGCGCTAACTGTTTTCATGGAATCTCAGTAAATCTTCTCATATTCGCCACGGCTGATTTTCTTTAGTTTATGAAATCCCGCGCGTTTTGCCCGGTCGTCGGCGCCGGCTTGGGAAGCGCCCACGCTAGGCGCGGAAATTAACCGGACAATATTCGCGCCGCACTGAGGACACTTTAAGAGGGCCGGCTCGTTGAGGCGTTCAATGCGCTCAAAACGATTCCGGCAACAGTTACACCCCTTTTCCGGATTGACTGACTGGTATTCCCTGATCGGCATAATCTGACTATAAATCCGGATATTTCACAAGTTTCTCGTGAACTATCCGCCTGACCGGCTTCGTCGCGTCCCGAACGCGGCGCCTCGGGACTTGCTCAGGATTACACTTTCGGCGCGTCGAAGGGTTTCCGCCTTAAGCGGATCCGCTACAGGCGGAAATCTTGAGTCCTTCGACAGGCTCAGGACCCTGAGCGAAGTCGAACGGGCAAGGCGTATTATACGCCGCGCCGAAACTTTGGCTATAACTTATTGTAGCCAAAGCGCATATTTCATAAGCGGTAATCCGCTCATGAAATATGCGGATAAAAGCTGTTTTTTCTTGACTATACTATTACTCCATGAAAAATGCTTATAAATTAATGTAATGGAAGGAGACTAATAATTGAAGACTAAAATTGTTTCTTGTTTTACCAAGCCATCGGCATGGTTTGTCAGTTTTTTCACCTTTGCATGCATTTGCATATCGGCCTGGCCGGCATTCGCCGCCATTGAACAGAAATCAACCAATCCATATCTGGGCGCCATTGTCATTGACGCCGACACGGGACAAATTTTATTTGAAGACCACTCCGACATCAAGGGTTACCCAGCCAGCGTCCTGAAAATCATGGATTTGCTGATAATTTTGGAAAAAATCAATACCGGCGCCATGCGGCTTGACGAAAAAATTACCATTTCGGCTGAAGTCTCAAAAATCGGCGGTTCCCAAGTATATCTGAAGGAAAACGAAATTTTTTCCGTGGATGAACTGCTCTACGCCTTCATGGTACAATCGGCCAATGACGCGGCAACCGCGCTGGCGATTCAGGCCGCCGGAAGCAAGGAAGGTTTTGTCGGTCTTATGAACCAACGCGCCAGGGAACTCGGCATGAAGTCAACCGAATTCCATTCAATCCACGGTCTGCCGCCGGCCAAAGACCAACTTCCCGACGTAACAACCGCCCGCGACCTTGCACGGCTCGCACGGGAATTGCTGAAATATCCGGATTGCCTGCGTTATACTTCCTGCCGGGAGCGCGGATTCCGCGATAATAAATTTATCATGCGCAACCACAACCGTCTTTTGGTATCATTCCCCGGTTGTGACGGTTTCAAGACCGGATATTTTTCGAAAGCCGGTTATTCAATAGCGGCAACGGCCAAACGGGGAAATAACCGCGTGATTGTCATCGTCCTCGGAAGCGCGTCAAAAAAAATACGCGACAATAAAGCCGCGGAATTATTGACCAAGGGTTTTGCGCTAATGCCGCAAAAGCAGGCGTTTGTCCAGAAAACCGTGCCGCCGCCCGTTGAACAACCAGAATCAAAGAGCTTGCGTGCTTTATGGCTGATTATTTCGGTTGTCGCACTGGTGATTATTACTGTTGCCTGTTATTGGTTCTTCTTTTATCGTCCAAAGGATAAAGACCTCCTGCAGCGGCATTGAGCAAAAAAACAGCTCAATGCGGCGGCGAAAGACTTAAGGTCGAAGATGCCTGATGACCACCTGTTGCATGGCACGGCGGTATGTCGTTGGCCGAAGCAGCCTCAACTCCACCGGGGGTCAGCCGCGTTACAAATGTAACTTCTTTCCCCTTCAGCAAAGCGACCCGCGCAGACAGGCAGCGCCGCCACTGGTACGTTGTCTTCCAGATGTGCTTATAATGGCAGCATGGCACGCCGCGGTGAAAGGGCGTGTTGAATTTCATCGTGAAGGGCAGGGTTCTGACCCCGATCACCGCCTCCGGCATCAGGAATTCAACCAGCAGTTCGCCGGGTGGATTCTGCATCTCATACCCCTCGAAATGCAGGGTCTGAAGACGCAAACGGTACGCCCGAGGCGTTATGCGGCGCACTGTCTGCCCGTGGAAGATCGGCCCACCCACCCATCCGTGTTCCTCAGCGATGACGCAATCCACAAGCTCGACGACACCTGTTTTTTGTACGGTGACTTCCCGCGTGAGCCGCAGGGGCATATGGTGAAAACGCTCAAACGTGACCCGGCACGAAGAACACCGCGTTCCGAGACGAACATCAACAATCTTGCCCCGGCAGTTCCGATCCCCCTCTGGCGCCTCACCCGGGACCGCAAAGGGGTAAGGCGATGCCGACCCAAGCTGGGCGAAGAAGATATTCTGGTGGACCAGCGCTTTCTGGAAGTATCCGGTGGAACCGAGCAACGTCGTGTCCCCCACGCTAAATAACAGCAGGGCTCCGGCATCGGCATGATCATGGTTCAAATGCGGCCCCACCTTGAGCACCACGTAGGACCGTTGTCTGGGATCCATTGATCCCCCGGTCAGGATCACGTTTTGCGGCATCAGCTTCCTCCTGGGCAACCTGCGTTTGTCCACCGGCCTCAACTTGTAGCCGAGAGGTAGCCGGGTTGTAATTCCACCCCGCTTCTCCCGCTCCACATACTTCAGCCGGGGGTCCGACCAGAGTGCCGCCAACCCGATATACGAGATACCGCACTGCATGTAGTTGCAGAAGAGCTGGCGTCCGTTATAGATCGTGTTCCACTCGAGCGCCCGGTCCAGCTTATCGCCAAAATCCCAGAGTCCAAGCCGGCTGAGGTGACCGAAGATATCCCACGCGGCCTGCTTGTACCTGCCCTCGCCGGTGTGCAGGGCGGCTTTCTCGAAGAACGCGGCCCACGTGGAGGATTTGGCATTATGGTTTGAATCGCCGTAGGTGGTGACGATCCCGGCCGGTGACACGATGCGTTCCCCACGCGCCGTCAGGTTGTGGATCGAAGGGGTCGCCCAAAATTCTCTTGTGACACCCCGCAGGTCGGCCCACACTGCCAGGAACACCTGCGCGAACGACTCGTAGTTCGTTGTCTGCTCGTGGTACTCCCGCTTGCTCCACCAATTCGCCCAGACCCGGTCAGTAACCTCCTCATATCGGGCATTCTTTGTGTACTCAGGAAACAGCTTCCGAGCGTAGTCCGCATAGACGCAGGAGCAGATCTGATGGTTGTTGAACCACTTGTACTCGAGCAACCGGTCCAAGTTATTCCGGTCGCCACCGGTGATATGGTAGTCCATCTGTGTCCAGATGGCCTCCACCCATTTCCGTCCGGCCACCGCGCGCTCTCGCGGGATGAGGTCCTTTCCGACCAGCTCCCAGGCTTTGGCGAAGAAGAGTGAACTGAAGTGCTGGCCTCGATCCACGTCCACGAGGAACCGTCTGGCCAGCCGGCGGTACTGCAGTTCCCCGGTAAAGTGATGCGCCACCGCAAAGAGAAAGGCGAGGTTCTGGGTCACCTGCCAGCGGCCGGTCCATTCATTCTTCCGGGTAGGCGTTTCCCACATCCTTCGGAATTTTGGAAGGTAGACGGATTTGAGAACCCGTTCAACAGCGTCCACATAGGCATTTTGGAATGAGTTAATTGCAAAAGTGCTTAGTGCTTTTTTCACTTTTATTGTACCGGAATTTTTGCATTCAGGTCAATACAACGCCTCGTTTTTTCCGCTGCTAAATGGAATTTCAGGGCGCCGGCAAAGATGATTTGAGATGGTCCTGGATTATCCCGGCAACTTTTTCCCCAAGGTAGCGACTACCCGCTTCCTTGAAATGGCTGTTATCCGGGGCGATCCGGAACTCTTCCTTGCGCGGTTTCATGTACTGGTAAAGATCGTTGATTGGCACACCATTCCGGGCCATGACTTCCGCCGCGGCCCGGTTTAACTCGATAATCTTATCATCCGGATCTCTACCCCAAGTAGTGTTGGCGAAAACCAGTTTGGCGCCGGTCTGTTTCAGGCGTTTTGCAATCAGTTCAAGACGTTTCACGTATTCTTCAACTGGCCCCCGGCTGTCATGAATGCCAAAATTGAAGTGGATCAAATCCCACCGGCCATCGCCCAGCCAGATTTCGAGCTCCTGCTTTTTCAACTGCCTGTTGGTGGATAGCGCTACTTGGGTACTTCCGCAATTCGTCGGCGCCCGATGGACGTTAACCTTGCCCGCCAGCGCGTGGCGGACCGGCACGGTGTATCCATACGAGATTGAGTCGCCGATCAGTAATATACGCGGCAAGGCCGGATCGTCCCGGACATAATCCCAGGCAGTCTCCAGTCCCTTGGCCTTGGCTTTCTTATAGTGGGGCAGGAAATAATCTCCGAGACTTGCCTCAAGAATATCCTCCCAAGCCCGTTCTTCAGGAGTCCGCACCCACGGCTCTGTTTTCTCCGGCGCTTTAGCTACGGCCGCGACCTTTGGCTCCTTCCCCGGCTCAGGTATAGCTTCGGCCGCCACCGATCCGTCAGCATACCCACAACTCAGCAGCGCGCCAAACAACACTGAAACAAACAAACCCCGGATGACATCTTTCATTGTAGCCACCTCCGTTTTGACACGTTTATTTGGAATCTGAATTTCGCACGAACACCTGCCTCCAATCTTATTTATGAAAATCATATTTTATCGCATGCATCAAACAACGCTTTGATATTGTTAACCGGAATGTCCGGCAGAATTGCCTCGTGCGACGGTGAAATAATAAAACCTGTCGGAAAGATTCTTCTGATTTCCATCGCATTAGCATAAACCTCTTCCGGTGTGCCGCGCACGAGAAGATTCTGGGCGTCAATGCCCCCGCAAAATGAAACTCTATCTCCAAAATCTTTTTTTAAGCCGGCCGGATTCATTCCGGCCGCAAGCGCCTGGACCGGATGAATCACATCCGCGCCCAGCGCAATCAGATCGGGAATAATGTCCCGGATCGCCCCGCAGGAATGGTGAATGACCTTGTAACCGTATGACTTTGCCTGCTGAACCAATTTTTTTGTGCCTGAAAAAACGAAGCGCCTTAAGAGATCGGGCGAAACCATGAGCGCGGTTTGACTGCCAAAATCATTCCCGATCAGGACAGCATGCATTCGTTTTCCGCAGGATTCATAAAATATTTCGTTGGCCTCCAGATAAAACTCCGTGATCCGGTCAATGACCGCCTGAAACAACTCCGGCGCTTCAATCATGCGCATTAACGCCGTTTCCATGCCAAACGCGGCGCAGGCATCCTGAAAATGTGCCGACCACATGATTCCCATGACGGCGTATTCCGGCGGCGCCGATTCCATGGTCTTCCGGCACTCATCCGGGTCCATATGCTCAACCGGGTCAGGCCATCGAAATTCGTTTATTCGCGCCGGATCGTCAATGTCCTCAAAAAAACCCGGCGCGGTAAGGGTGCGTTCCTCATATCCGGCGCTGTTTTTTTTTGCAAAGTCAAAAGCGCAGGCAATATGATTGGCGGGCGGACAATGGTAGGGCACCTCTATCGGCCAGATGTCATCATCAATTATTTTTTTAACTCCGGCAATGTCATCGGCCCCAAAATAAGACAGAAGACCCGGCATTGCCTCGCCGGTGGGCAAACCAAGCCAAGAAGCCGGATGGTCAACCGGCCTGCGCTCCACCGTCGCTAAAAAACGTTCAATATGTTTCATTGTCGGCCGGATTAATTTTAATCCTTGTATCAATTAAGGCCGGTCATTTCAGGGCCGCATCAATTCCATCTGACGCCGCCCGAACTGCCGGCAGATCTTCAATCGTCCGCGTGAACTCAAGTTTAATCACCGGTAATTCGTTTACCAGGCGCTCAACCGGCAGATTATAAAGACGCAAGGCGGTTTTAACCGGTTCCATATGAAGGATGGGCAGACGGTTGAGATCAAAGCAAACCGGCTCGCCGGTATTAAGAAGCGTTGCCCGCGCCGGCAGAATATTTATCGGATTCAGAATCACGGACGTTGTCTTTGGCTCTTCAACAAGATGAACATACAAGACATTATCTTTGCTTGTCAGGATTACATCCTTGTTGGCGGTTAATCCGCAGGAAAATCCGGTATCCTTCCATGCTTCGCTGACCCGGTTATACCATCGGCCTAGCGCCTGCAATATGCGCGCTTGTTCCGGCGGAATAAGACCATCCGCATCGGGCCCGACATTAAGCAGATAATTAGCCCCCTTGGACAGCATTTTATCCATCCGGCGCATGAGATACAGGGGCGTAAAATAGTCTTCATCTTTGCGGAATCCCCAACTCTGGGACCCAATCGATTCGCAGGCTTCGGTCGGTCTGGCAAATGGTACAAGCGCATAGGCCAACTGGTCGTAATTGCGTTCCGGGGTTCCAAAATCCCCCTCGTCCCATCCGCGGTCATTAATCACGCAGGATGGTTGAAGCTTACGGATTAAAGCGTTGACTGACCGGTCAACAATGCCCGTGCGGTTAGCGTCCCACCAGAACACATCAAGTTTGCCATAGTTGCTGCAAAGTTCCCGGACCTGGGCGCGAACAAACTGCATGTATTTGTCATAATCAGGTTCATCGCCGGGTTCGGCAACTGTTTCATGACCTTTGCCGCTGCGCGGATAATTTTTATGAAGATTATCCAGGGCGGAAAAATAAACGCCAAAATGAAAATTACGGCGATGACAGGCATCCGCCAGCATGCCGACGATATCATTTTTGAATGGCGTGTTGGTGATTTTGAATTCTGACACGGCGCTGTCAAACATGCAGAAGCCGTCAATATGCTTGGCAGTCAGCACAATATAACGCATCCCGCTTTGCTCAGCCAGGTCAAGCCATTTGTCAGGGTTAAAGGAACACGGATTGAAACGGGCGGCAAGCTGCCGGTATGCGTCGCGTCCCATTTGCAGGCGGAGATGCTCCTGCTCGTGCCAGCCGTTAATGGAGTAAATACCCCAGTGAACAAACATGCCGAATCGCGCCCTGAAAAACCAGTCTCTTGGATCATTAAATTGGAACATATTCTTCAGTTCAGTTCCCTCCATAATCGCTTAAGACATAATAATATTCTTCCGTTAAAATGCAATTTCATATTCCTTTTATTAGTAGACCGGCCAATTCACGGGCGGCGCGAATGACCGGTTTTGAAACCGGCGCTCCAAAATCAAGGTTTTTCGGCTGAATGCCGATAAAGATGGTTGTGAAGCTCATTTCAGCGGCCAGATAATCAAGCATGAGTTTCACCGGCAGTTTATGCGTCAGGAATGCGGTGTTTTCAACCTTCTTAACCTGCTTATTGCACGAGCACTCGCGTGCTCGTTTTATAAGCACTTCTGCGAGAGAAAGTTCTCTCGTAGAAGTTTCGACGCTCCGCTGTAGCGGTTTGCTCAAGGTTAACCCTGAGCACGAACAACGTAAGTTGTTCACGTCGAAGCCCGTAGGGCTAATATTGCTCATTGCTTGTGAAATGTTCGGGTTAATGTCAATCAGCGCAATCGTCCCGGGGCGTTTCCCAAGCTCAACCGCATCAATCATGATTAAATGGCTGGGTTTGAAACGCCTGATTTCGCCGGTCAGATTTTCGGGGGCCGTACCGCCATTGAAGAATTTGAAGATAGGACCTGATCGTGAAGCACGATTGGGACAACCGAAAACTGTAGCCGGCCTCGCCGAGGCCGGTCCGGGGTCATCGACCCCGGCTACAATCTTAGATTTCCCATGAGGGCAGCATCCCACTGATTTTGTTTTCAGTTTGCGCAAATGATCCAATACCAGCAGGCCGACAATGTCGTCGCCGCGCAATTCGGAACCGATGCCCAGGATGGCCACGCGCCTGGCATTCTTAAGCAGGGTCTGGAGTTTTTTCTTCAGGCGGGGCATGATCATGCCACAGGCAGACTCGCCTCTGCGGAGCGCTCCGGCGGAACAGTTTCCGACGGCGGATGAAAGACCACCTTGAGGTTTTTGCGGTCAAGCTGGGCAAGCTCAAATTCGGGGGTGATGGCCAGCGCCTTCTTCGGGCAGGTATCAACGCACTGGGCGCAGTAAATACATTTATCAAGACTGATAACCGCCTCAAAGCGTTTTTCACCGACCTTATTAATCTGAATCGCACCCGAGGGACAATCCTTCATGCAAAGCCGGCAGCCGATACATTTTTCCGGATAGAATTTAAGTTTCCCCCTGAAATTGGGCGGTATGATCGCCTTTTCATAAGGATAACGGCAGGTGGCCGGCTTGCGCACGAGCGAAGACAGAACCTGCTCCAGCATTGTTCCGATTTTTATCATTGGCTTAAATACGCCTTACAGCAAAGGTTAATGACCAACTGGAGTAAAGCCGCCGGCGCCAGATATTTCCAGCAAAAATTGACCATTTGCTCCAAACGCAGTCGGGCAAAGAGCGTTCGCAACAAAGTTATTAATCCTACAATGACAAGTAAACGCAGGATATAAACGCCAAAAGCCGCCCAGGCAGGCAAGCCACCCGCAATGCCTGGCAAGTTGAATCCAAACGGCAGAAAAACCGCCGCCAGTAATGACGCCCCGACAAAGAGCTCAACATCCAGCGTCAAGCGGAACAAGGCAAGCGCCCAACCGCTGTATTCCGTGAGCGGTCCGGCCACGATCTCCGTCTCCGCCTCGGGAATATCAAAAGGAACTTTTTCCAGTTTTCCAAGGAGCGCAATTAACGCCACGCCAAAACCGATTGCGTTGACCAGGATCATTGCCGGCATTTTCTGGTAATAATCCGCCACGCCGCTTAAGCTCCACGTATCGGCCAAAATGCACGGCGCCAGGATCCCCATGAAAAACGGGACTTCATAGGCAAACAGCTGGGTCAGGCAGCGCACCGCGCCGATAAGCGAATAAAGCGAAGTCGCCGACCAACCGGCCAGAAACAGGGCCATCGTCGGCAAAGTCAGCAGATAAAAAACAACGATCAAATCGCCGCTGAACGAATACAAGGCCTGACTATGCCAGAGGGGAACATACAAAAAAGACGTAACCGCCGCCGCCAGCGCGACAACCGGTGCCAATTGAAACAGCCACCGGTCGGCATTTTCGGGAACAATGGATTCTTTCGCCAACAGCTTGACCATGTCCGCAAAGGGCTGAAACCAGGGCGGGCCCATGCGGTTTTGCAGGCGGGCATGAACCTTGCGGTCAACGTATTCAAACGCCAACCCGCCGATAATCACAAAAAGCAATCCCGGGAAAATCAGCAGATTAAATAATGAATTTATCATAAATTAAAATCCCTAAAACAGCGCAACTCTGCAATGGTCATCCTGAGCTCTACGAAGGATCTCTGCCGTATTGACAATTGCGGCTGAGATTCCTCACTTCGTTCGGAATGACAACCATTGAAATTACTATGTTTTTAATGCGCCTCCATCAATTTTGCCAATCGCTTGTTGGCCGCTGAAAAATCAAGCCCGCGTTTTTGATGCCATTCAATTCCGTATTTCCTTAATGCGCCCCACTCCATCGCCCGGTCGCCGTCCTTGCCGGAATCCTTCAACACCAATGCCCGGTCCGTGCAGGAAAAGCACGGGTCAATGGCCGCGATAATAATCGGGACATCGGCCAGGTAGTTGTCTTCCATCATCTTGGTAACTGAAGACAAATTGGCCAGCGTCGGCGCGCGGATTTTGACCCGTTCCGGCTTTTCCGAGCCGTTGGCCCGGACATAATGAACGTCTTCGCCCCGCGGCGCTTCATAACGGCTGAAGGCCTCACCGGAGGGAATTTTACGCGCCGCCTTTATGGTTATTGGCCCTTCGGGCATTTGTTTCAGGAGCTGGCGCACCATGCCGTAGGTCTGCATCAATTCACCGACGCGCACAAGAGTCCGGCCATAGACATCACAGTGATTATCAACGATAACCTTGAAATCTAAATCAGCATAAGCGGCGTAAGGATCATCGCGGCGCACATCGCGGTCCACGGCGCTGGCCCGTCCGGTGGGGCCCACCGCGCCAAGCCGCAGGGCATCGGCATTGGAAAGATAGCCGACTTTTGAAAGCCGGGCGATAAGCGTCGCCTCCTCGGTGGCAACCTGGATATAATATTTCGTTCGCTCCTCAAGAGCATCAATTCCCTTGCCGATATCGGCAATCTGTCCGGCGCTGACATCCCGGCGCACGCCGCCGATGGTATTGATCCCGTAATTGACACGGTTGCCGGTGATATCGGCCAATAAATCCATCACGATTTCGCGGTCGCGCCAGGTGTACATTAAAAGAGTGTCAAACCCCACCTCATGGCCGGCGACGCCGAGCCAGAGCAGGTGGCTGTGGATTCGCTCCAGCTCGCCGATGAGAGTGCGGATATATGAAGCCCGCGGAGGAATCTGAAGGCCGGCAATTTCCTCCACCGCCTGCACAAATGCGGTGGAATGCGAATGCGAACAAATCCCGCAAACACGCTCAACAAGGTAAACATCCTGGATGTAGGTGCGCTGCTCGCAGGCCTTCTCAATGCCGCGATGATTATATCCGAGCCGCATACCGGCTTCGTATATTTTTTCACCTTCAAGCGCCAATTGAAAATTGACCGGTTCCTTCAAGGCAGGATGCTGGGGACCGATTGGTATTTTTATCCTGCTCATTGCCCACTCTTCCTTTCTTCAGTTCCATCCGCCGGCTGCCAATCCTTGCGCAGGGGATACTGGCCTTCCGGCCAGCCATCCGGAAGCGGATAACGCGGCCCGGGCGGCAGGCCTTCAAACTGAACTCCAAGCAAATCGGCGATCTCGCGTTCATAAATAATCCCGCCGGGAAATTTGGCGCCGACTGATTTCCATTTTGAGTTTGTTTTTAAAATTTTAACCTTCAAGCCGGCGACCGTGCCGTCTTCCTTTGCCAGATGATAAATGAAGGCAAAATTTTCACCTTCATCCAGACCGGTGATTGCACATAATATCCGGAAGCCAAACCCGTCAACCAGCCGCTCAAAAACAGCGTCAAATTGATCCGCCGGCGTTTCAAGCCACAGGCGGCGCGCGCGCTGGATTTTTACCTGCCCATCAAGAAACGGAAACTGAGCCAAGAGTTCAGCACTTATTGTTTCTTCTTTCTTTGTTTCGGTCATCATTATACTCCTCTGAAACTTCCAGTCATCATGTACCCTGTCTGTCATTCCCGCGGAAGCGGGAATCCAGAAAATTCAACACTGGATTCCCATTTTCATGGGAATGACAGCCCGCTTCTCATCCGTGTTAGCGGTGTACTCCGTGGCTAAATTATTCTTCCGTTCTTTTCCATTCCTCATCAGGTTTTCAACGAAGAAAGCAATTTTACCACGCCGTCAATAATCGCCTCGGGCCGGGCGGGACAACCGGGAATATAAGCCGAGACGGGGATAACGGCGTCAATCCCGCCTTCCACGTTATAACAGCCGCTAAACACGCCGCCGGAACAGGCGCAGGTGCCCACGGCCACAACAAATTTCGGCTGGGTCATCTGCTCGTAAATACGGATAATCCTGTCCTTGATCTGGCGGGTTACCGGACCGGAGCAAACCAGAACGTCGGCATGGCGCGGCGACCCCTTGAGCAGAATGCCAAAGCGTTCGATATCAAAGCGTGGAGTCAGCGCCGCGATAATTTCAATATCGCAGGCATTGCAGGCGCCGGTGTTGAAATGGATTATCCACGGCGATTTAATCCGCGCCCAGGTTACAATTTTTGTTACCAACCCCATTTTTTATTGCCTAATTCCGATACAGAATAAAAAGCCCCATCCCCGAAGCGGCGATAAATAAAAGCGCCATGCCAAAGATGCGCAAATTTCCCGCCGGCACCGTGGCGACAATCAGCGCAACAACGTGCATAATCGTAAAGAAAAAGGCGAACGGGAAAAACTGGCCGTAGTCCGGCCGGGCGCGGTGATCCTTGACGTCCTCGCCGCAGGCATACGCCTTGAGCGTGCCCGGTTTGACGAAAGCGGGCCGAACGGCCAGACGCGAAGCCAACAAAACCAGCAATCCGATGACAACGAAAAGCGCGACAAAGGCCAACGGCGGCGATAGAATAATTTGTTCAATGCCCATTTTTTATCTTCTTTCTCCTGACTTCTGACTACCTGCCCGCAATGCTACGCATAGCGTTGCAGGCGGGCTGAATTCTGACTACTATCTTAGATTTCATCCCTTTAAACTTTTCAATTCCGAAGTATCCAATGAGCCGTTTTGTTTAAAAATACCCACGGTGATACCGGATGCGACCGCGATAACCGCCACTTCAACGATAATCAGCGTGATCGCCAGGCACTGCGCCAAAGCCACCCGGCCGGTCATATAACCGGCAAGCACAATGGCAAGCGTGGCGGCCTTGGTCAGGACTTCAATCCCGATTAAAATACGAATCACGTTTTCGGCGGCCAAAATGCAGTACAAACCGATAATCATAAGGATAACTACCAATCCGCCAAACAATGGGAACAAGTTTTCCATATTATTTCTGCTTGCCTCTCTCCTTGAACAACACTACCACGCCAAATATTCCCGCCAACAGCACGACCACCTGCCCGAATAAATCCAACTGACGCTGGCCCCACAGGACAAGACGCATGTCTCCTTCAGGAGACTGAGCCAACAATGAGCTGAAATCAGGCTTGAAACTCAGCATACCAAGCGCAACGGCCGCGATCAATACCACCAGCGGCAAAAAAGCAAAACGGCGGAGAATGTTTATTTTCCCCTCTCCGCCTTCGGTTCCAACCGGCGGACGGGTTAAACTGATGACGCTGATAAAAACAACCGTTATGAGGCCGGCGCAGACGGAGAGCTCAAACACAGCCGCCAGCGGCGCATCCAGGCGGAACATGATAACCGCCAATATTGCGCTCGTTACCGCGAGCCCGATGGCAGCCTTCAGCAGATTGCTCGCCATAACCGCCCAGAACGCGCCGGCAACCATCAAAACCAGCATGACTATGTCAAGATACATATTTTTATCATTCTTTCTTGTAGGGTCTCCGCTTGTCGGAGACCGTTCCAAACACGGCGTGTCGCGATGCCTTCGGCGTGGCAAGCAAGCTCGCCACGCTCCGAGCGTGGCGACGGCCCTGCAAAACCATCCTCAAAAACCGTTAATCGGCAAAAGAAATGTTCCCTTAATAAACGGGATTAACAGACCCACCGCTATCGTTATCGCGGCCAACAGGATCGTCGGCACGGCCAATTCAAACGCCTCGCTTGCTTTTTCACAATTCGGACGCAGGAGGCCGAAGAAAACTTTCCTCTGCATGGCAAGAAAATACGCCAGCGTTACCAGGCTGAACAAAACCGCAATGGTTGCATAAGCATAATGTCCCGCCTGCCACAAGGCCAGAATAATCACAAGCTTGCTCCAAAAGCCGGCCAGCGGCGGAACGCCGGCGGTGGATAAAAGACCGACCACCGATGAAAATCCCGTCATGGGCATTCTGGCCGCAAGCCCGCCCATTTCATTCATGTCACAAGTGCCGGTTTTTTTCTCAACCGCGGCCGCATTGACAAACAAGAGCGATTTAAAGACAGCGTGATTAAACAGATGAAACACCGCGCCGGCAATTCCAAGCGGCGTGGCAACTCCAAAACTTAAAATGATATATCCCACCTGGCTGATGCTTGAATAAGCCAGCATGCGCTTGAAATTGGTCTGAACCAGGGCCGCCAGCGCCGCCCCGGCAAGCGTAAGGGCACCGACCAGCATCATAATATCCCTGAGGGCCATGCTGAATCCAAGCACATCCATCACCAGACGTAACAACACATAGACGCCGGTTGTCTTGGTAACAATCCCAGCCAGGAGCACCGAAACGGCGGACGGCGCCGAGGAATAAGCGTCCGGCACCCAGCCGTGAAAAGGAACAAGCCCGGACTTGATAAAAAGTCCGCCAATAAAAAGCGCCAGCGCCAGCAAAACAAACGGCTGGCCGCCCGCCGAACCGATAACGGACGCCACCTCCGCGAATTTTGTTGAACCGGAAACAAGCAGGAGCAAAGCCACGCCCGTTAATATGGCGATGGAAGCGGCGGCCGACAAAACAAAATACTTGAAGGCCCCTTCAAAGCCGGCGCGGCTTTTATCGGAGGCAATCAGAATGAACGAAGAAACCGCGGCGATTTCAATAAAGACATAAATGGAAAATAAATCGGCGCAAAGCACCACGCCGTTCATCCCGACCAGGGCGAGCAGGACAAGATTGGCAAAATTACAGCGCTTGATTTCGTCCTCAATCGTCCCGCGGCCAACCAGCAAAGCGGACGCAACGACGAGCGCGATTGCCAAAAGCATGACCCGCGTCAGGCTGTCAACCGCCAGCGGCAAAACCGACGGAGCGGCCAATTCATTCGCCCAGAACAACACGGCCATGGCCTGCATGATGGAAAACGCCACGCCGAAAGGAATAACGCACTTCCGGAGAAAAGAAAGAGGAAGATTAAGGATCAAAACCGCCGCCAACGGCACAATTAAAAGCAAAGCAGACATGTCTTTACTCTCCTCTATACCCAAGCATTTAACTTTAGATTTGGTTACCTATTTGTCATTCCCGATTCAATCGGGAATCCAGGATTAAGCAAATTCCATCTGGATTCCCGCTTCTCGCCTGGGCGAAGCGCTTCGGCGGAGCCTGGTCGCGGGAATGACATTTCATTCTGACTACCTGCCCGCAGTGTTACGCACAGCGTTGCAGGCGGGCTGACTTCTGTCTTCTGACTCCTTCATAATCAACCAATCGCAATCCAGATTATCAGAACAACCAAACCGACGAGCGACCAGAGCAGGTAGGCCGAATAACTGCCGGAATGCCTCCTGCTGATCCATTTTGAAACCTTTAAGGTCAAGCCGACGGCGAAAACATCACTTACCCAATTAACAAGGCGATCCGCCGCATAGGCAAAGCCGGCCAACCCCCGGCAAATGGTCAGGCCGATTTCATATGGATCAAACAATCGCCGCTCGGCTTTATCATACAATTTCGAAAGAACGGGTGCATGGTGAATATGATCCACCGCGCCGATACCGCGACCGGTTTTCCAGACTCCATAAAGATGATTAATAAGAGCCAGCCCCAAAACAACAAAAGTCAGTGTTACCAGCTTGACGCTTTCCGGCCAGCCCGCATAATCATGCCCGGCAATTTTTGCCCCCAGGATCGGCTGGATCAATTTATGCAATGGCAATGAATTATAGACTCCGAACAAAACGCACAATCCCGCGATAATCACCATCGGCAAGAGCATTGCCGGGGGCGCCTCTTTGACCTGCTTCATTTCAGCCGAAGCTTTGCCAAGATAGGCGGAATGCCCCAGTTTAAGGAAAGAAGCGGCGGTCAGAAATGAACCGGCCAGGGCGGCCCAGTAATACCATTGGCTCCGCGCCAAGGCGCCGTCATAAACAAGTTCCTTGGAAAAGAACCCGTTAAACGGCGGCACGCCGGAAATGGAAGCGGCGGCCACAATAAAACAAATGAAGGTAACCGGCATGCGCTTGGCCAGTCCGCCCAGTTTATTCAAGTCAGTGGTACCGCACTGTTTTTCAACCGCGCCGCCGGTCAGGAAGAGACAGCACTTGTACATGGCGTGATTGATCATGTGGAAAAGTCCGCCGACAATGCCGACGGGAAGGGCGGTGCCTATGCCAAGAATCATGTAGCCGACCTGCGAAACCGCGTGATAGGCAAGCAGTCTCTTGTAATCGGTCTGGATGAGCGCCATCATAACCGCGACCAGGATTGTAACCGCCCCGACAATCATTAATAAATGGGTCATGGGCGAGGCAACGCTCATCTGGAACATATCCAAAGAAAGACGCGCCAGGAAATAAATGCCCAGTAATTTTTCCAACGCCGCCGGCACCAAAGCCATGAACGGAAGCGGGGCGTCAATGGCCGCATCCGGAATCCAGGTATGAAATGGAATCGCACCGGCCTTGGCAATCGCGCCGAGCATAAGAAAGATGAATGCAACTGAACCCAAAGCAGACAAGGGGAGGCTGATTTTTGATATGGTCAACGTGCCGGCCAGCTCACCGCAAAGAGCTATGCCGAACATCAACCCTAAGTCGGCCAGCCCCACGATAACCAGCGCCTTGACGGCCGTCCGGTGGGCATCCGGCGAACCGATGGCAATCATGCCGAACAGCATCAGCAAAAGGCCTTCCCAGAAGAAAAGGAGAAGGACAAGATTATCGGCCAGAACCGCCCCATTGGTCATTGCGATTGAAAAGAAAAGGTAAGCAAAAAACTGGCCGGAATGAGCGCGCCGGGCCATGAAAGGAAGACCGTAAAGGCAAATTGCAAGGCAAAAACCGGCCGCCGCCAGCAAAATAAAACCGCTGAAATGATAAAGCCGCAGACTGAAATCCATGCCGAAAGGCGCCCACGGCATAACCAACAGAACATTATTGCCGAAAAGCTTAATGGCCAAAGCCAGATTCGCAAATGCCGCCAGGATAATCACCGAACCCCGTAAAATGGCCGGCATTCTTGCCACGAGCAGAATCATCAAACCCGCCAGGGCGGGAAACAGTATTGTCCATAAAATCATCGTGGTCATTTTATCAATCCCAACATTTGTTGAGCGGCAGAATTCGCGAACCCGAAGGAGGGCGCAATAATGAGGCCGCTAATCAACGATAAAAACGCCAGCAGCGCCACTGAAAAGACCATTAACGGCGAACCTTCCGCCACCTTTTCCATGCCAGCCCGGCGAAGCCCTTCAGAGACGGTTCCCATAAAGACCATGATAAAAACGCGCATTAAATAAATGATGGTCAGAACGGCCGTGGCCAGAAACGCGAGCGTTATCCAGAGGTGCCCGCTGGAAACCGCACCGGCAATGACCGCGTACTTGCTGAAGAATCCGCCAAGCGGCGGAATGCCCATGACCGAAAACGCGCAAACCAGGAATGCGACCGCGGTAACCGGCATGCCGGCAATCAATCCGCCCATTTTTGTGATGTCCTTGGTATGCGTATTCTGCTCAACAATACCGGCGCAAAGGAAGAGTCCTCCTTTTGCCAGGCCATGCATCAGGATATATAAAAGCGCACCGGCCGCGGCCATCTGTCCGCCGATGGCAAACCCAAGGAAAATGAACCCGATCTGGCTGATGGTTGAATAAGCGATAATGCGTTTTAAATCCGTCTCAATCAATGCCGCTCCGGCCGCGACAATGGCGCTCAGCGCGGCCACAACCGGCACGACCACATGCCAGACTTCCGCCAGCGGTAATGTTACCACCAGCAGACGCGCATAGACATAAACGCCGATTTTGACCAGCACCGCGGCATGGAGGAGCGCGGTCACGGGGGAAGGCGCAACGCCGGCATCCGGCAGCCATGTCTGCAGGGGCAATGTGGCCGACTTGGCAAACAACCCGGCCAGGATGAGCAGAACAATATAATCGGGTATGGCTTTATTTTGAAACGCCTGTTTCAACGCCGCCATATCAAACGAGCCGCCCTGAAACCGCAGGGCGATAAATCCGATGAACATCAAAAGCGCACCGAAAAACGTCATCAGGAAGGCCTTGTCGGCCCGTAAAACATGGATTGGCGCACGGAAAAAACCGATCAGCCGCCAACTCGCAATGGCGGTCAGTTCCCAGAAAACGTATAGGACAATCAGATTGGCGGCAAAGACCAGCCCCATCATTGACCCGAGAAAAAGAACAACCATGAAATAGTATTCGTCCTGGTTTTGATAATGGCTGATGTAGTCAAATGAATACAGGACAATGACGGCGCCGACCAATGAGGAGACCAGCGCCATAAAGACAGCCAATTTATCGGCCACAAATAAATCATGGCCAAATCCGAAGTCAAAAACAATCGCCGGTCCATTTCCGGCAAGCACAGAAGGGAGGAGCGCCAGGGAACAGCAAAAGGAGGTTAAAACAGCCAATAATGAAATGACATTCCGACCCAAAGTTGAATAACGCCCCAAAAGCGGGAGAATAAAAGAAATCAGCAACGGCGCCGCAATTAATAACAGTAATAATGCCTTTGGATTCACTTAACTAAACCGTAAAAATATATAATACACACTTCAAACACTTTGCCACCTTCCGGAAAATGCCCAGCGGGTACACTTGCAATAAACAAGTGAGACAAATTAATGGATATTTAAAGCAGATTCAATGTTTTTTATTTTTTTATTTTTAAATATATCAAACTTGCGGGAACATGAAAAAAATGGTATGAACTTATGAAATGAAAATACTATAAGGGATATATATGACACATGATAATTCAGCAGTTTGGATTAAATTTGCGGAGATGGAACGCTTTATGACCGACGTTTTCAAGGCTGTCGGAGTTCCGGCCGATGAGGCGAAAACCTGCGCCGACGTTCTTATAACCGCCGACAAGCGCGGCATTGATTCGCACGGCATCGGCCGGCTGAAGACCATTTATTACGACCGTATCAAGGACGGCGTTCAATTTGCCAAAACCAAATTTGAAATCGTCTGCAAAGCCCCTGCCACCGCTGTCGTTGACGGCCACCACGGCATGGGCATGGTCATCGCCCAGCGTTCAATGAAAATGGCGATTGAAAAGGCAGCGAAATACGGATTGGGCATGGTGGCGGTCCGGAATTCAACCCATTACGGCGCCTGCTGTTATTACGCCCTGATGGCCATAGAGGCGGGAATGATCGGCATAACCGGCACAAACGCGCGGCCTTCCATTGCCCCAACCTTCGGCGTTGAAAACATGCTCGGCACCAACCCGCTTGTTTTTGGAATGCCGACCGACGAGGATTTTCCTTTCGTCCTGGACTGCGCCACTTCGGTATCCCAGCGCGGCAAGATAGAAGTGTACGAGAGAGCCGGCAAAGAACTTCCGCCAGGATGGGTAATTGATGAAAACGGCCGGACCCGCACTGACACGCCCCAGATTCTCAAAGACCTTGTCAAGGGCACCTGCGCGCTCGTACCGCTCGGCGGCATCGGTGAGGAAACCGCGGGTTACAAGGGCTACGGCTACGCAACCGTGGTGGAAATGTTATCGGCGGCCCTGCAGGGCGGGTCCTATCTGAAGATGCTGTTAGGTTTTGAAAACGGCAAAAAGGTTCCCTACCGGCTCGGGCATTTCTTCATGGCGATTGATGTCAAGGCGTTCATTGACTTGGATGAATTTAAAAAAATTACCGGCAATATCTGCCGCGAACTGCGCGGTTCAAAAAAGATGCCTGGCGAAAAGCGGATTTACACCGCCGGCGAAAAGGAACACCTTGCCTGGCTTGAGCGCAAAGGCAGGGGAGTTCCGGTCCCGAAAACCCTGCAAAAAGAAATGATCATCATGCGGAACGAGCTTGGACTCGCTCAGTATAAATTTTCTTTTGAATAATCATTGTCACTCAAACTGAATCGTTAGAAGCACGGGCACGTAACCACCCGCGGAGAACATTACGATCCATTCATTGCCGTTCTTAAGCTTCACGGCCGGATCAGCTTTGGCATCACCGTCATAATCAGCCGGAATGGGAATGAATTTATTCATCTGGCTGACGATGGCCGCGAAAAAAACATTAAAGTAGAGGTTGGATAAAAACGTTTTAATTTCAATGATTTTCCCTTGACAGCCGGGCATAAAACCATCTACTTTGACGGCAGATTTAGAGCGGAATACGACGACCAAAACAACCGTTCAGGAGGCCATATGTATCGCTTAGGACAGAAAGAAATTGACGAAGTCAGCAAAGTCATCATGGCGCACAAAATGTTCCGGGTAGGAGATCCCAAGACCGGCCACTTGCAGGAAGCAATCCGGTTTGAAAAGGAATGGGCGCGCACAATCGGCGTTAAACACGCTCTCTTGCTTTCCGGCGGCGGTACGGCGGGACTGATGGCCGGTTTGGCGGCCATGGGCATCGGTCCGGGCGACGAAGTCATCGTGCCGGGCTATACGTTCATGGCCACGGCAGCCGCCGTCCTGATGGTCGGCGCCATTCCGGTTATCGCCGAGATTAACGAGACCTTGACAATTGACCCGCGCGATGTGGCAAAAAAGATCGGGCCGAAAACAAGGGCCATCATCCCGGTACATATTTGCGGCATTCCTTCTGACATGAAAAAGATAATGGCCATTGCCCGGAAACATAACATCAAGGTGCTGGAAGACTGCTGTCAGGCCGATGGCGGCAGTTTCAAGGGCAAGCGCCTGGGGAGCTGGGGACATGCTGGCGCTTACAGCTTCAATGACTTTAAGATCATGAGCGCCGGCGAAGGTGGGGCACTGGTAACGAATGACGACAACATCATCGAACGGGCCGGAATTTATTCCGACAGCGGCACGGCTTTCCGGCCGTATGTTAAAAATATTAAAACGCCGATCTTTCTCGGCTTCCAATTCCGGGCGACGGAAATCATGGGCGCCATTCTGCGCATGCAGTTACAACGACTGACCGGCATGCTCGCCGATCTGCGCCGGATTCGCGCGCGATTCGTCGCCGAGCTGAAGGGCAAACCCGGCATTCGCCTCGCGCCCTCCAACGATCCGAAGGGTGATTGCGGCGTGGTGGTCGGCTTTCAATTTGAAAGTGAAGCTGCCGCCCGGACGTTCGCCAAGGCCGAAGGCGTCGGCGGCGGGCTGCCGATTGACAGCGGCAAACATGTCTATTCCAATTGGGAACCGATTCTTAAACATCGCATTGGCATTCATCCGGGCATGAATCCTTATCGCATGCCGCAGAACAGGGGCTTGCGCACAAAATATACCAAGAATATGTGCCCGCGTACGCTGGATATCTTGAAACGGACGGTATTTATTTCGCTGCACCCGGACATGACGGAATCCCAGATCCGAAGCAGAATTGCCGCATGCCGGAAAGCGGGGAACAGTTTGTGACCCTGTCCTTTTTTGATGCCAACCTGTGCTTTGGCCGGCCGATCCAGGCGGTGTATCAACCGGCCGAGACGGCCGCGGATCTGCAACGGGTCATGGCCCATAACGGCATTACCAAAGGTCTGGTCTGGCATATTGCCCAGCGCGAATACGCGGCCTCCGAAGGCAACCGGCTCCTGGCCAAAGCTATTGCCGGCCGGAAAAACCTTTTTGGCTGCTGGGCGATACTGCCGCCCCAGACCGACGAAGTGATCACGCCCGATTTCTTCCGGCGCATGAAAACGCGTCGCATTTTTGCCCTGCGCGCCTTTCCAACGCTCCATAACTATATTATCAACCGCGTGGTCTTCGGCAAGTTCCTGGTTGAGGTTACGGAACGGCGTATTCCGTTGATGCTCTCAGTGGAGAAAGCATCAGGTGGCTGGCCGGCAATTTACAATTTGCTGGCGGAGTTTCCCAACTTGACCTGCATTTTCTGCGACATCGGAATCTGGAATTCTGATCGGTTCACCTGGCCGCTGCTGGAAAACTATCCCAACGTTTTCCTTGAAACCAGCCTGCTTGCCCTGGAAGATGCGGGAATTGAAGAAACCGTGGCGCGCTATGGCGCCGAGCGCCTGCTTTTCGGCTCCAACTTCCCGGAGCGTTATCCGGAAGCCGCCATGCTGGCATTATTGCACGCCGCTATTCCGGCGGCGGCCAAGCGCAAAATCGCTTCGGCCAATCTGGAAGGCTTAATAAAGCGCGTGCGGTTATGATCCATCGCTGACACAATCCTGATGATTGCAATATGAAAACATCGCATCACCTGAAAAAAACTTTCTTTACCCGTGGACGCGCGCCGGATTGCCCAATCTACGACCTGCACGGTCACATGGGCCCCTACCATGGTCTTCATATCAACCGGGAAACGGCGGCCCAGGCAGACGCCGCGTTGAAACGCGCCGGGGTCCGCCTGCTTGCGTTTTGCCATCACTCGGCGCTCGCGGCCCCGGATATCGGCAATGCGGACAATATCAAGGCCGTCCGCGCGTTTCCCGATCGTTTGCGCGCCTATTGCGGCATTAATCCTAATTATCCGGACCAGGTGGAAAAGGATGTTGCCTCTTTTGATCGTTACGCCGACGTTTACGTTGGCTTCAAATTCCATCCATCCATGCACGGTATTCCTGTCACCGATCCGCGCAACGCCCCGGCCTGGCAATTTGCCGATGCGCGCGCATTGCCGGTGCTTTTGCACACATGGGGCGGCGGACCCACCGAGGGGCACCCGGCCGTCCGCAAAGCTGCCGAGCGCTACCCACGGGCAAAGATATTATTGGGACATTCGTGCCATGACAGTTGGAATGAAGCTATTCAACTTGTAAAGGATTTCCCGAATGTCTACCTGGAACTTTGCGCGGTTATGGATGAACGCGGGATTCTCGAACGCTTCGTGGGCGAACTGGGTTCGAAACGGATTGTCTTCGGCACGGATTACCCGTGGTTCAATCATCACTATTACATCGGTGCTGTTCTGGGCGCGGGGCTCAGCGAAGACGATTGCCGTAATGTCTTCTATCGTAATGCTGAAAAGATACTAAAAATAAAACGACGATAAAATATTCGTCTTGAAGTTGCCGTTTTTTGGAACATCGGTGTCACGGCAAGGCAAAGGTAATCGGCCCGATCACCTGGTACCCGGCGCTGGAGAGCCACAAATACCAACTGCCGGCGCAATCCGTACCGGCCGTGTCCGCTATGCGGTCGCCGTCAAAATCTCCGGCCACCGCCGTCAGGCCACTGGCGCCAACCGCATAAGGTCCACCCCGCAGATAGCCACTGCTTGAAAACCAGATATACCATTTGCCGGAGCCATCCACCGCCGCCGGGTCCGCGAGCCGGTCACCGTCAAAATCTCCGGCGCGTGGCACCCAGCCGGCGACGCCAAACGGATATGGGCCGCCCCGCAGATAACCACTGCTTGAAAACCAGATATACCATCCACCACTGGCGGACATTCCGGCAGTATCCGCATAGCCATCACCGTCAAAATCGGCGATTAGCGGCGAATAAGAGCTATCGCCCAGCGAATAAGGGCCGCCCAGTAGATATCCGGAATACGAAAACCTTACATACCAATTGCCGTTTGTGTTCATTCCGGACGGATCCGCCAGGCGGTCGCCGTCAAAATCTCCGGCGGCCGGCGTCCAGCCCGATTCACTGAAAGCAAACGGACCCAGCCTATAATAACCGCAACTTGAAAGCCAGACGTACCAGGTGCTGGAGATGACGATGGCTGGATCAGCCTTGGCGTCGCCGTCAAAATCGGCCGCCAACGGAGTCATGTCAAGAACCGTAAAAGTAACGGCAATTGTTTTCGGCGAACCATAAGCGCCGGAAGCGCTGACCGTGATCGTCGCGCTATAAACGCCCGTGGATAGACCGGAAGGATTATAGGTTACCTGGATCGCATCGGATTCACCCGTGCTCGTGCCATTAGTCGGGCTGACGCTCAGCCAACCGGCATCATCGGCAATTGTGTAAGTTATGGTTCCGCTGCCCGAGTTCCAGACATCAAAGCTCTGGTTAAACGAACCTTGATTTGGCACGGCGCTGGCCGACATGCTGGCGACACTGCACGAAAGAGTCGGAGGCGCCACGGTTTCCGTGAACGAGCGCGTCTCCGAAGCAGAACTCCAGGCGTCAGCATTGCCCGCCCATACGCGCCAGTAATTGACGCCGACCGGAAATCCGGACGTGGTTTGCGAGGTAGTAGTGACGGTTGCAAAAAACACGCGGTTGCTCTCATTCCAAGAGGACGAACTGTTCACCTCCAGGAAGTATCGGTCGGCACCGCTGACCGAGTTCCAAGTGAACGTCACATTGGCATCGTTAATGGTTCCACCATCGGCCGGACTGGAAAGCGTCGGAGCCGAGGGCGCGCTCGAAGGCGTCGTTTCGTAGATGACCTTAATCATCAGGTTGTTCGGGTCTGTGGACTTGTACCACTGCGGCTGTTCCCACCAGGAACTATAATATTTAACCCAACTCCGTCCCGCGGCCGGGTCGCCGGTGTCGTAACGGATACCGAGGTAATAGCCGGCGCACAAGTCCAGGCAGATATGAAAATCGCCGGCCACGCTGATGGAATTGGTCAGCTTGAAATTGTTGAACAGGTTGTCCGTACGGATAACAGACGGGGAGATATTGGCGAACAGCAACTGCCATGTATCTTCGTCAGGACTGCCATCCGCATTTGCGCCAAAATACCAGATGTTGAAATTACCAGTGGAATCAAGATTCTGCAGATTTATTGCCACGGTTTTGAGTTTTGCATCCGTACTCGGCCGGGTAAAACGCACGCTGACCGCGGGCATGCAGGGATAACCGCGATACAACGCGAAGAAATAGGGCGCTCCAACACTATCCAGCTTGAACTGCCAATTATCATAACCGCTGATCACGGCCTGGGGAATATGCACATAATCCAGCGCCTCCACGAGCTTATTGAACGTATCGCCCGGACCGTACAAGTCCACGCAGGCCTGTTTGAGATACTGGCCCCATTCCTTGTACGTGGCAAGGGGATTGGCCGCGCCATAAACGTATGAGCGGTAGGTAACGTGCGAAGCTTTGAAGCGGCCGTCGCTCGCCGGCGCCTCAGCCGGCAACCGCATGGCAAACTGGTAAAAGAAGTGGTTGCCAATGCCGCTGTTGTAATGCACTCCGCCGTTATCAACCTGGAGCGGCATCAGGTAAAAATCGTACATGTCCTTCGGTTGGGGATTGGCAACCGCGGTGGGATCATCAAACCGGCGACTGGCGGTGCCGTCCTTGTGATAATCCTCGCCGTAATTCCAGTTTTTGTAGTCGTGCGTTACGGCGCCGATGTCCGAAAGGGATTCGTTGATCGCGCCGGATTCGGTGACGTAGATGTAACCATCGGGTGGCACGGCATACGTTGTAACGCCGTGTGTCGCCTCATGGGTTACGGTATCCAGCGAGCGCGATTCCGGCCAATAGTCGTCACTGCTGTCGCCAAAAAACATCATTTTACTCACGGGCGACCACATGGAATTGTCATATTTAGTTCCCAAATGGATATTCCCGATCATGGATACCCCCTGATCATCCAGGCTGTTGCGCTCCCACATGCTGCCGTAAAAATCATAGGTGTCGGAAAGGAATTTTGCCAGTTGCACTGATGACTGATAGTTGTTCCTGTAGTCCGAGCCGCCATAAGTGAACACGTTGTCGCCATCCGGATCATAGACCACCGGGTTGTTATCGGCAGAAGTCGGCGACCCACCCGACTCCGCGTGCTGGCAGTCGCGGATTTCCACGCATCCCTGCCAGGTAGTGTAAGGATGGGTGGAATGCCGCGTGTACATATTCTTAGTGGTATTAATCAGCTTGTACTTGCCATCCGTATCCAGGTAAGTGTTCAGGCTGATAACGTTGTTGAATAAATCCAACCCGCTGCCGACCGCCGGCCCGGAAGTCTGGATATTGTTCATCCGGTAAAGGATTGCACCGGACAGGGCATCCACAAAATAAATCCAGTCGCCCGGCGGTGACACGAATGAAAAATTGACCTTATAACTCAACCGCAATGCGCCCTGGCTGTCGGGATAATACATCAATTCAGAAGTTTGCGGCACCTGCTGATTCAGCGTCATGGCAAGGTCTTTATCCGCCGCCGAGAATTGCGCAACCGAAGCAGGAAACTTGCCGGAGGAAGTCCGCACGTTTTTCAACGCCAATTCCTTGGCCTGTTCAGCGGTAATGAGAGGTTGGACAGTCAATTTACCGGCGGACGGCGTGGCGCAATACTTGCCATTGACGGCATAAAGCATGCCCCGCGCATTGAAATGGAATCCCAGCCGGTGTCCCCAGACCGGCAAACCATTTACCTTCTGCTCAAGATAAACGTGGTCGGCCGACTGGATTTTGTCTTTCCTGGACATCATCACCGAAAATTCGCTGCGCGGAGATTGGACTTGAAATGCCTTCCGATGACCTTCCAGAAACCGGTACGCACTTTCAACGGGATCGCCGGGCACGGCGGGTTTGAATTCGCCGCTCATCCATGAAATTGTGCCGTTCTTTTCATTAAGGGAATATTTTACCGGTGAAGCTGACTGGGCCGCAATACTCATCACCGCACCCGCAGGGTCCGCCTGGGCTCTGGCCGAATCCTCCCATCCGAAGGCAAGCGCTCCTAACAAGCAGGCCATAATAACATTAGCCAATAACTTTCGCGACCCTTTGTAATAATCAGTCTTCATTTTATTTCCTCCTGAAAAATGAAACGGAATAAATAACCATCAATGTTGAATTATGTAATAATTAGCGAAAATGAACGCGGAAGTCAAGCCTGAAAAGGTGAGTATAATCTTTCCCAAGCAGTCCGAAGGCTTGGTCAGGCCGTCTCAATCCAAGATTGACTGATGGATTGCCAATGGAGAGTGTTCAACGGCGTTTCTTTTGCGTCCGGCAGATGGCCTTGACCATGCGGTCATAGGCTTCCGGACGGGAACGGCCTTCCGTGACATGCCGGGCGCAAACCGCGGCATAACCCTTGCGGTTCCTGATCTTGAACAAGTTAACTTTCAATATACCGATTTTCATAGCAACTCCTTTCCAATTGGTTTCGCATCGTTAACTCAATCATTCGGCAAATCACCACTGATTACAGGCACCGATATCACTGATGCTGACAGTCAACGCTCAACAGCTTGGATGCGAGAACTAGGCGAGTGTGCCCAGATCGGCCGCCAATTTTTCAACCGCCGACCTGACCGCCTCGCTCAGCGGTCCATTCATCTTGACCTGGGAGGGTTGAATACCCAGCACAAATATGCGCACTGAAATTCGCTGTTGCAAATAATCGCAGGTCATCCGCAGCGAAAGCGCGTGGCTGGATAAGCCCCCGCCCGTGACCTGATCGGCTGAAAATAACCTGCGGGAACCGGCTTCGCCGCCAAAATCCATGGCATCCACCAGCAAAATGGTGTCGGGCCTGATTCGTACGATCTTCTCAAGGTAGTTTTCGGGGGCCACACCGGCGTCAAGGCAGTGAAAACGGCCGTGGCCTGCAATCCGGTCGATGAGCTCCGGACCGGCGGCATCGTCGCCCTTTAAGCGGTTTCCAATGCCAACCACGCAGACCTTGCCCTTGAGGTTTTGATTGAGGTCATCGGTAAGATCGGTCACTGGAGTTCCTCAATCGAGGTTATTACACCGCAAGCGAGGTCTTGCGCCGGCACTTCGGGCACTGGATGCTCACCCGTTCGGCACGAACGGCTTTATCCGATGTGATTTTGACGCCCTCGCTTACCACAGCAAGTTCACGCGCCGAAACGAGCATGAGCGTGGGGTTGGTGAAAACCAACGGGCCGAGGCGCCTTACCAGCCAGCGCAACTGGTCAATGGGCGCGATTACTTCACCGCAGCATTCGCAGAGCAACAGGTCCTTCTCCACCCGCTCTTCAAAATCCGTTCTTGAAAACGCGGCATAGTCATACTCATTGGAGAGTTTTATGCCTTTTTCGGTTGGGCAGTACCTTTCACACTGGCCGCACTGGATGCAGGTGTCAAGGTGTTGCACCAGCTTGCGAACGGGCTTCGCCCTGCTCATTTCATCGGTCAGATCAATGGCATCGGCGGGACACACTTGTGCGCACGCCCCGCAGCCTATGCAATCGTCGGCATGATAACGAGGCCGGCCCCTGAACTGCGGGATGGGCTCATACGGTCCAGCCGGGAACCTGGTGGTGTAAGGCCGCGAGAAAAAGGACGTGATCGCCAATTTCAGTATCCGAAATTGAAAAAGACAGGGGAGTTTCATTTGTTTTCCTGGTTATGCTCTGTCGCTTGGTCCTGTTTCGGCAATGTCGGGTGGAAATCTTCCTCATAACGGTTGACAACGCTTTTTTCCCAGAGCCGGACGCCGAACGAATAGGCTCCGTGGGCCAGCGCATGGGCGGCGGTGGGAGCAGTGATCAGGATGAATACCAAGCATATGATGCAGCGCGTGCTCAGTTGCGCCGAATGGACGAAACCAGAGGCGATCATGACGCCGATCAGCACCATGCAGGTTCCCATGGTGACACACTTGGTGGCGGCCTGCAGACGATTGTACATGTCAGGCAGCCGGATCATTCCGATACAGCCTAACACGTTGAAGGCCAGTCCAATCACCACGAAGATCATTCCAATGACGCTATTCATCGAATCCCCGCCCTTCCAGATGTTTTGCCAGCGCAATCGTGCCGATAAAGCTGAGGATCGCCCAGGCGATACCGATATCCATATAAAATGCCTTGCCGGTTTTCAAGGATAGCAGGGCCGCAAAGCAGACCACCACTATCCCAAGGATATCAATGGCCATCGCGCGGTCCGGAGCGGTTGGGCCACGGCCCACGCGATACAGGCACATGCCGCAGCAGGCGAGCAGAACCAGATACGCCAAAATAAAAAACATTTTATTTTTCCCCCATGTCCATCGCAATTTCTATTCCAGAATCCTTTTGATGAGCCATTCAAAACGGCTGACAATATACCCGGTGGCGCCTTCCACATCAGTTGCCTTCACATTGATCCAATGGACGTAAAGGTCTCCGTTTTCTTCGGCGTTAACCGTCAGGGTGCCGGGCGTCAAGGCAATGGCGTTGGAAAGCATGGCAATCCCAGCCCGGGTTTTCAGCGTGGTTTTTACTTTGACAATGCCGGGCCGGATGGGCATCGCGGGATGCAAGATCCGGTAAGCCACATCAAAGTTGGCCCTGATCACATAAAAGACGAACACCCCGGCATAGACCACAAACCAGAAGAGGCGCACGGGGTTTATCCAGGCCGTGAAACCTTCCGGGAGTTTATCCCCCATGATCAGCGCCACCAGCAACGCCACGAAGACTCCCGGAACAATTTCCATGGCCACAAGATGGACCTGTCCGCCCATCACCGCAAACGGCCAAACGAGCAGAATCCACAACAAGAGCAGCAATAAAAACATGGTGATTCGTTTCATTCTTCTATATTCCCATCCAGTGGCCGGAGACAGTCCCGGCCCAGGTGCTGAGAGCATCCACCGCCGGGGTGACCAGGTACGGAGTCCTCAATCCGGTCAGAACCAACAACGCCAGGACAACACAGAACACCGCCAGCAGGAGCATGGCCACCCGCATAAATATTGGCACTTCATGGGCCATGGCCGTGACCGGTTTGCCGATGTCCCAAAAGGCATATTTCTGCACTTTCAAGAACGAAGCCAGCGTTATCAAGCTCACCAACACGGCAGCAAGTGCAAGCCACGGATGATCACTTTCAATACAGGCCAGCACAATGATAAACTTACTCCAGAACCCGTTGAATGGCGGTATCCCCGCGATGGACATGGACGCCACCAGGGAGGTGTTTGCCGTCACAGGCATAGTTTTGCCCAGGCCGCCGAGATGCTTGAGATCGCGACTTCCCGTTGCATATTCCACCGCGCCGGCATTGAGGAAGAGGAGCGACTTGAATACCGAGTGATTCAGCATGTGGAAAAGCGCGCCGGTAATGCCAAGGGGCGTACCCAATCCCAGTCCCAGGGCGACATAACCAATCTGGCTGATGCTGTGATAGGCGAATAGACGCTTCATATCCCATTGCCCGATGGCCAGCAGGACGCCCACGACCATGGACACAACCCCCAGGATGCGGAGGATGGGAAGCAGATCCGGCACAAGTTGAACGGAAAATACGTTAAAAATAAGCCTTGCCAGCACATAGATCCCTGCGGTCTTTATCACCACACCCGAAAGCATGGCGGAAACCGGCGCCGGGGCAGATGGGTGCGCATCGGGCAGCCAGGCATGGAAGGGAACGAGCGCGGCCTTCAAGCCGAAGCCGCACAGGAAAAGGCCGAGGGCGAAGGTGAGCGGCATGTTCATGCCACCTGCAGAGAGCTTGACCGACATCTCGGCCATATTGAGGGTGCCGAGCATCGCATAGAGCAAAGCAATGCCGATCAGCACAAACGCGGAAGCCACCGTGCCGAGCACGGCATATTTAAAGGCCGCTTCGAGCTCATCGTGTTCGCACCCGAAGGCCACCAGCGCATACGAGCTGATCGCCACGATTTCCATGAAGATATACAGGTTGAACAGGTCGCCCGTGAGCACGATGCCGTTCAAGCCGGCGACCATGCAAAGGAAGATGCTGTAGTACCTCAGCTTGGAGGTGTAGCGGGTCATGTACTGGACGGAGAAGATGGCCATGGCCAAGCCGATGGTATTGATCGTTATCAGCATCAATGTGGTCAGGCCATCCAGCCTAAGATCGATTCCCAGATGCGTTCCCCACCCTCCCAGGTGGCAGATTCCGGCCTGTCCGATGGTCAGGAAAGCCATCGCCGCCAGCACGGCCATGACGGCATTCGCCAGCAGATCGGGAACCCACTTGAGCGTCACCGAAACCATCGGGATAAAAAATGCCGCCGCCAGTGGAATCGCGATAAAAAATGGAAGTGTGTTGTCCACTCTATCCTTTCAATCTCCTCATTTCGGTAATGTCAAATGTTCCATAGCGCTCGTACAGCCTGATACAAATGGCCACCATCAGGATCAGCATGCCGAGGTTGATCATAATGGCGGTCATGACCAGCGCCTGCGGCAACGGATCAACGGCATTCGCCGCGAGGGTTGCCGCGGTCATACCCTGCTTCAGAATCGGAGCACATCCGCCGCTCCGATAACCGATCAGCACAAGGAGCACGTTGATCCCATATTCAATAATCGCCATGCTGATGACAATCTTCACTATATTTTTTTTAACGACCACGCCATAGAGACCGATCGCGATCAGAACCAGGCAAAGAGCGTAAACCATTTTATTCTCTCCTTCTATGAACCATCTTCCTTTTACCATCCTTGACCGTCACATGGACGGCCGCCATGATGGAGAAGGCCACAAAAAGCAACATGCTCACCACAAGCGCCAAGGCCATGTCATATATAGATATGGCGTTTTCCTCAAAAAAAGACAGAATACCGGCGTGGGCTGCCCCCGGGAAATCTTTACAAAAGAAGCCTTTCCCGCATGTCCCCGCGATGGCGGCGCCCAGGAAGATTAACGCGCCGACGCTGGCCAATTTCGCGGCAAGATTCTTACTCAAAATTTTCATGCCGGCACGCTGACCTTCGGCCAACGTGAACAAAATGAATGCGCAGGCAATAATGATACCACCCGCAAATCCGCCGCCGGGGGTCTCATGGCTATGGAGCACAAGATACACGCCGAAAAGAAAGATAAATCCCTTCAGCCAACCGGTAACCGACTTGGCCACCAAATCCATTCCCTCTTTCTGAGTGCTGTCAATCATACGGCATCGGCCTCCTGGTCTTTCTCTATCTCTTCCTTCCTGGCCGGCCGGCGCAAAATGGCCAGCGCTCCAAGAACCGAACAAAATAAAATGGCGACCTGGCCCAGCGCATCGTAGTTCCGATAACCGAGCATCAGCGCGGTGACCACGTTCTTGGCCCCTGTTTGTTCCGTCCCCTGCGCAAGATAGACGGCCGACGGGGTATCGGCCATGCGGTCCATCACGGGTTGTCCAAGCAACGGAAACTCGCCGAACACCTTGACCCCGACAATTGCAAACACCAGGACCATGGCCACCGTGACGGTCAGTCCAAAAAATTCACGATCACCGGCCACGGATGTTAGATCGCGATTTATCGTGGCACGGATGAGGATGATCAGGCACAGCACCTCAACGACCAACTGGGTGATGGCCAAGTCGGGCGCCCCCAGAAACAGGAACGCAATGGAAATCAAGAAACCGACGGCACCCACACAGACGATGGATGACAACAAGTTGGTCGTCTCAATGGCGATAATCGCGCCAATGATCATCAGAACCAGTAATATGATAAGCAGACTCATATTGCCAACCGACCTCCGGAAAACAACAGCCACCATAGAACCAGCAAACCGGCAAGCACCCATGTCAGATACATGGGCAAAAGGCCGCCGTGCGCGCCACGCAGGATCTCCACAAAGAAAAAGATCGCCTTGCTGCCCACATCGTAGATATCAAACAGTTTCCTTTGGGCCGCGCCAAAAATCTCCCGGAACGGAGAAAGGTCCTCCACGGTCCGGTAGAAATCAACGCCCGTAACTTCCACATTTTCCACCTTGCCGCCGGTTCCCTTGTGATGAAACGCCTCATCCATGATCTCTCCGCCAATATAGGTGTCGCAGAACCGCGCCTTCCGGACAGTGGAAAACAGATACACGAGCAACCCCAGCGCATACGCCGCCAGCAGGAGGACGGTCGCGGGGCCCGCGTACCAGGCTCCGGACAACTGGACGGCCCCTCCCATGGCCGGAAAAATCATGGTGGTCAGAGGCAATTGATACGCAAATACGCCAAAGAGAACGCAGAGAAAGGCGAGCCCGATGCCCGGCAGCCACATGGAAAAACCTACCTCCCGGATATCACGATGGCGCAATTCCACGGAACGCTTGCATAGGAAAACCGAGTGGAGGACTTTGACGAAACTGGCCAAGGTTAAGGCAGATCCGAACATCGCCGTCGCCAGGAAAATGATCCACAGGTAGCTTCCGTTCCGGCCTGAATCCACCACGGCTTGATAGATCATCCATTTGGAATAGAACCCGTTCAGCGGAGGAATTCCGGAAATCGCAAGCGCCGCGACCAAGCAGGACACAAAGGTCAGCGGCATTGCTTTTGCAAGTCCGCCCAGTCTATCCAAATCGGTGAGGCCCGTCTGTTTTTCCACCGAGCCGGCACAGAGGAAAAGTGATGACTTGTAGATGGCGTGATTCAGCATGTGAAACAGACCACCGGCGATCCCCAGGGCGGTGCCGGTGCCGATGCCCAACACCATGTATCCCACTTGACTCACCGCATGATAGGACAGCAAACGCTTGAGATCATGCTGAACCAGGGCCATCATCACGGCACAGATGATCGTTACTGCGCCGACGAGCATCAGCAACACGTTCATGGCCTGATTCATCACAAACATGCCCGTGGTCAACCGGACCAGAAGATAAATGCCCAGCAGTTTGTCCAACGAGGCCGGCAGAAATGCCGTGACGGACGCGGGCGCTTTCTCGCCGCAATCGGGAAGCCAGGAATGGAAAGGCATGGCGCCCGCCTTGGCCAGCGCCGCAATGGCAAAACAAAAGAACGCAACATACCGAAACCCGTCGGCAAGATCCAGCCGGATACTGCTTAGCGTCAGCGTATCGGTCAGCACCCACACGATGGTCACGCCGAGCATCAGCAGACAGTCCGATCCGCCCACAATAATCAGGCTCTTTTTGGCGGCGGAGGAGGCGTCCGGCCCGGCAATGCCGATCATGACATACAGGGTAAATCCAAGCAGACCCCAGAAAATCAGAAGCAGCAGGAGGTTATCGGCAAGGATCACGCCGCACGAGATGCCGATGGTCCACAGCAAATAGGCGTAGTATTCCCGCAGCCTTTCCTTTCCGCTCATGTACCCCATGGAATACAGCGATACCAGGAACCCAAACACGGTGGTTGCCAGCAGGATGAATGAGCTGAGATGATCCAGCCGCAGACTGCCCCATGTGGGATCGGAGAACATCATCGGGACATTGCCCGGCAACTGCTTCCATTCCAGCAGCAGCCGACACACGATCAACACGGTGATTGCGCTTCCGGCCGTTGCGAGCACGGACCTGGCGCGATTAAATGCCCTGGGCAGAAGAAGGCAGAGGATTCCCACGGCCAGCGGAAACGTGACCGGTAATACCATTGAATGCAACAGCAACTCCATAATACTTATATAGTGTTTCAGATAATTAAGTTCAGAAAATAATAAAAAAAAACGTTCAACACTCAACATTCAACGTTCAGAATTGGACGTTAAATGTTTTCTTCGCCTATATTTTCAACCGGGGGCCTTCCGCGCCCAGTTCCTTTTTCAGCTTGGCGGTCTTTTCCTGCGACAGGCGGATCAATTCCGCCGATGACCAAATCCGCTTGCCGGTTCCGGCATCGACGGCGGCCATGCGCTCGGTGCAACAGTAACATGGATCAACCGCCGCCAGGATGATCGTGGCATCCGCCACCGACTGCCCGATGACGGTTGTCTGGTTGGTCGGAACATTCATAAAACTGGGCGCCCTGACCTTGTGCCGCACCGGCCGATTACCCCCGTCACTGCGAATATAGTGAATCACTTCTCCCCGCGGCGCTTCGTAAGTGCCGATGCCTTCACCGGCTTTGATCTCCTTGGGATTTGAATCCACTGGGCCTGGCAAGGTCTTCAGCACCGCCAGGCACTGTTCTATAATCTTTATGGATTCCAGGGTTTCAAGTATCCGGACCACCGCCTTGTCAAAAACATCGCCATTACTTCTGGTAATGATCTTCCAGTCAACACGCCCATACGCCAAGTGGGGATGATCTTTGCGAACATCCTTGGCCACGCCGGAAGCCCGGGCGGTTGGCCCCACGGCACAGTAGTCAATCGCCTGTTGTTTCGTGAGCGTGCCGACTCCTTCCAGGCGGGCATGAATCAACGGATCATCCGTCACGGCGTCCCTGAAAAGACAGATCGGCCCCTTGAGATCGTCCAGCGTTTTCTGGATTGCGGGTATGTCTTCAACTTTGATATCCCGCCGCACGCCGCCGGGCTTCATCATGGCATAATGATTCCGATTGCCCGTGATCAGCTCAAATACTTCAAGTATTGGTTCGCGGTACCGCCACGCCCACATCCAGACCGTGTTGAATCCCAGGAAATGCCCGGCCAATCCAAGCCAGAGCATGTGCGAGTGCAGTCGTTCCAGTTCGCCGATCACGGTTCTGATGTAGAGCGCGCGTTCCGGCACCTCCACATCGCCGGCATCCTCGATGGCTTGCACGCACGCCATCGGGTGGGAGGTGGAGCAGATGCCGCAAATCCGCTCCACAAGGAACACGGTCTGCTCAAACGTCTTGGACTCCGACAGCTTTTCAATTCCGCGGTGGTTGTAGCCGAGTTCAATGTCAAGCCCCACGACCTTCTCGCCTTCCACATGGAGTTTAAAAAACTCTGGCTCCTCCTGAAGCGGATGATACGGGCCAATCGGTATTATCGTTGTCTTGGTCATTTGTTCCCTGGTTATTCCTTCACATAGTCGCGCCGGAGCGGATATTTGCCTTCCGGCCAATCGTCGGCCAGCAGCAGATGGCGCATGTCCGGATGATTCTGGAAAGTGATTCCCAGCAACTCCCACATCTCCCGCTCAATCCATTCCGCACCTTTGCATATCGGGGTGATGGATTCAATCACCGGCTTGTCCCGGTTCAGCTTCGTGCGCACCGTGAATATAAAGCCGCATTGATCGAATGCCCAGTGATAGAGCACCTCAATCGCGGTGGGCGTATCCGTGCCGGTCGCAATTGACAAACGCGCTTCCAGATCCTTGAAAATGAAACGCGACGTTTCCAGGACATCTTCCGGCTTTACTTCCATATAGACCCGCCGGGCAGACTTGTCAGTCCACTGGACAATCTTGCCGCCCAGTCTTTCCTTGATCCGCGTAAGTATCTCTTCCCTTATCATTCGTTTCTCTTTTTTCTTATCCGTTCTATTTTAATTGTAGCCGCGATCGATGATCGCGGATCCGGGGTCAACGCCCCCGGCTACAACTTTGAAATTCCTGGACATTTACTTGGCGCCTCTTAATTTCTTCACCAATTTCACCACCGCCATAATCATCGCCTCGGGCTTGGGCGGACATCCGGGCAGATAGGCGTCCACGGGGATATACTTGTCAACCGGAACATCCCAATTGTACGACTTCTGGAACATATTACCCGTACAGGCACAGGCGCCGATGGCAATCACAAAAACCGGCTTGGCCGCCTCATGGTATACCCGTTTCAGGCGGATGGCGGACTTCCTGTTGAAGACACCGGTAATCAGAAGAACATCCGCGTGCCGGACGCTCCCAACGAGCGTAATACCGAAGCGCTCCAAATCGTAGCGGGGCGTAAGCGCATCAATAATCTCAATGTCACAGTTATTGCACGCGCTCCCCCCAAGATGGAACACGTTCAACGATCTAGTCAACATATTGACGGCAAAACTCATCTCATCACCATCCAACAAACGCGGCCATGACCGCCACCATGGCGGCTAACGTCACCGGCCCCCAGAAAAATCCAACGGCCTGGTCAATCCGAACCCGCGGCGCCGTGTTTCGTATGAGCACCACAATCACCACGAGTCCCACATACTTGAGCGCGCCAAGCAGGATCGGCAGCCAGCCCTTGTCAAAAGTGATTCCTCCGCAGAAAACTGCCATCAGAAAAATCGGCATTGTAAAGAGCATCATGGCGCGCGTCAATTTAAAAATGCCCAGCGGCGGACCTGAATATTCCACGTATGCCCCGCCCGTCAGTTCCGTCTCGGCCTCCGGAGCATCAAACGGCACCAGGGTCAGTTTTGCTTGCATGCAGAGAATCGCGACCACGAGCGCGATTATGCCGGAAGGCGAATAGACCGCCGGTTCTGCCGCCAGAAGGCTGGAAAGCCTGATGCTGTGCGTCTGTATGACCGGCACAAGCATGGCCAGGACGAATGGAAGCTCATACGAGAGCAACAGTTTCATTTCCCGGCTGCCGCCCAGCGAGGCCAGTGGATTTTGGGACGCAAACGATCCCAGTATCACGGAAAGGGCGGGTATGGTGAGCAGATACAGGATGACAATAATGTCACCGCTGAAAGTTGGTCCCAAGGGGAGAAAGGACCGCCAGATCAGCATCGAGGCCAGCGCGGCGCCGGCCATTCCAAACAATGGCGCGGACAGGAAAAACCCGCGCGACGCGCCTGCCGGGATGCATGTTTCCTTGATCATCAACTTGAGCACATCATAGAATGGCTGGAGAAAAGGCGGACCGACGCGCATCTGGACGCGCGCGGTAACCTTCCGGTCAATCCAGCTTGTCACCAGCCCCACGACTGCCGTAAATATCAGTCCCGGGAAAACAAGCGCCTGCAAAATTAGATATACCATGTCCATAAGATCAAAACGAGCTAAAGCCCGCGCTCCAAATCCTAAATCCGTTGCCAATAACATTATTGCTTTTCATCACGGTTTCTTATGTTTCGTGCACTACACGTCCTTCTTGTCCCAGCGCGGCGCCCGCACCGCAAGGTGTTCTCCGACCAGGAAAATGCCCTCCTTGGGCGATTCCTCCACTTCCCTGAACTCAATCGCCTTCTTCGGGCAGGCAATCGTGCACGGAATCTCCTCGTCGCCCGTCATAGCGCAGAAATCGCACTTACTGACATAGAATGGCAGTGTTTCGGGGTATATGGTTCCAAAGGGACAGGCATGACTGCAGCTCTTGCAGCTCACACAGCGCAGGTTGTAGCGCTTCAGCACGCCGTCGCTCTGCCGCTCCAAGGCTTCAAACTTGCATGCCGCCACGCAACTTGGTTCCTCGCAACGGCGGCAGATCAACGCAAAAGTGGCCATTTCGCGCAAGGCAAGCATACCGTGGTCCGTCATTTGCGGACGATAGAAATAGGCGCAGTTCACCGCGCACTTTTCACATTCGTCGCACTTGTTCAGATCTATGAATAATCGTTTCGCCATTGCCTAGTCCCAGATTTTCTGCAGATTCTTTATGCGATCGAAGGTGAATACAGGGCCATCCTTGCAGGCATAGTAAGGACCCAACCGACAATGCCCGCATTTTCCGATCCCGCAACTCATGTTCTTTTCCATGGAAAGATAGATATTTTCCGGAGCGTAACCGAGATTCAGAAGTTCCAGTGTCGCAAATTTCATCATGATCGGCGGTCCGCATACCACGGCGACACCCTCCTTGGGGTCGCACTTCAGCTTGTCCGGTCTTAAAATTTTCGTTACCACGCCTTCATTGCCATTCCAGCCGGCGTCACGCTTGTCAACGCTGATCACGACATCCAATTCTTTCCTACCCCATCCGTCTTCAACCGCCTTTCGATATACGATATCAGCGGGGGTTTTGGCGCCATAACGGACAATGACTTTCTTGTATTTGCCCAAATCCTCGAAAAGAGCGAACAGCAGGGCCCGGAGCGGCGCCAATCCGACGCCGCCACCCACGATCAGGACTTCCCGTCCGTGGTATTTCTCCAGCGGGTATGGTTGGCCTAGCGGCCCGCGGATGGCCAGATCCGCGCCGGGTTCCAGAGCGTGAAGTTTTTCCGTGACCCGGCCCACGCGCATGATCGTGATTTCCATCTTATCGCTTACGGCCGGCGCCGATGACGGCGTGAAAGGCGCTTCCCCTATTCCGGGTACGGTCAATGCGATAAACTGACCGGCTTTAAACGCAAGCGGTTTCTCCGGACGCACAAAAAAGGTCTTGATGTTCGAAGTTTCCTGGACCACATTTTCCAGCTTGGCTGGAATGGGCATGTATGGATTACAACTCATTGACGGCTCTCTTTAATACCTCGCGTATGTCAATCTTGCCCGTGCATGCCTCGACACAACGCCCGCAACCATCGCAGGCATATATGCCGAGAACTTCCGGGAAGAAACTGAATTTTTTGTCAAAACGATTGTGCAGTCTTTCGGCCCGGTGCCGGCGCGGATTGGCCCCGCCGGCCACCATGGCGAAATTCTTGTAAAGGCATGAATCCCATTGTTTTATGCGTGAACAGGCGCCGCTTTTTCCCTTTCCGTCGGCCAACAGAAAACAGTGACAGGTGCAACAGATCAGGTTGCAGGCCCCGCATTCAACGCAATCCCCCGCGAAGTCATCCCAGATCTTTTTCCCCTGGGAATTTTCGACCGCCCGGCGAAGATCGGCGCCGCAGGTAAGTCCAATTTTTTCGGTCTGCTCACAAACTTTTTTCAAGAGTTTCTGCCGGTTTTGGTCGCGCTCTTTTAGAATCGCGTCATCGGCCGCAGCCAGCAGATTTTCAGCCTTCTCCAGCAATTGTTTGCCCCGTTCGCTTCCCGCTTCCACCACGTAACCGAGATCGGTCGGCGAAAGATTGATATCAAAACCGGTTTTGGGATACGGCTGTTCCTTGACCAACGGGCAAAAACATACTTCGCGCGCATCGGTGCAATCACAGGAAACTATCACGGTCTTTTCCCGGGCTTCCCGATAGAAAGGATCCACCGGCTCGGTGTTGAGAAACACATGGTCGTGAATCTTGAGCGCGGAAACATCGCAGTTCTTCGCGCCAATAACGATGCGTTCCGGGATGTCCGCGCCCGGCGCGGCGCCCCCGAGCAATCCAAGAAACTCGCGGGGACGAAACACCAGCGCCTTTAACGGTTCAACCTGACGAAACGCGCCCAACGTGTGCTTGCTGGCCTGCCAGGAGTCGGATCGGACCAGATGATACTGCGACCCGGCCCGTTCAAGCGCGTAGAGCTCACGGCCTTCAGCAATAGTGCGGAGAAAATTATCCAGCTTGGTCTTTTCAAGTTTATACACGACGTTTTCTTTCTGGCTTGGAAAAAAACGAGACTATACAGCGCATCGAATAATCTGTCAAACTTTTAACATTTAAATTTCCTCCTTCCAATGTATCAACGATATTTTCCACCATTTATTTCCGCCCGAGGCGGAGCCTGGGTCGGATTTCAATTCAAAGACCTTTTCGAATGCGGTTAAACTATGTGTTGAACCTCTATTTTCCCCGAGACCACTTTCAGGAATGGTTTACCTTGCTTTATGCCCACCGTGCCATATCCGCCGGCAGTGCAGAGAAATGCCCTGAAGTCTCCCTGTATAACAGGCTTCAAATACAACGTCTTTTCAACGGCATCATATCGCGCACCGCTGAAAGCTTGGAGCAGGCTGTAGGAAGACATCGCCCGCGCGTACCAATGACCGCACTCATATTCGTTGAACGGATTGCGCTTTTCCCCATCATAGCGTTTGCGTACGGTACGGATGATATCAAGTCCCTTTTGAACGCGGCCGAACATGATCAGGTGGGCGGCAACCTGATACTCAATCCCGGTAAATACCTCGCCGCTATAGATGAGCGGCAATGAAAGTTCACTGCCTTTCGGCCACGAACAGACCAAAAGTCCGCCATCATTTCTTAGAGCAAAACCCGGTCGATATGGATTGGCGTGATCAACAAGAGTAGCGCGGAAGTTGTGGCGAAAGACGGCATCCACATGGGAAGTCGCTTTCTTTTCATCCAATACCGGATCCAAACCGCAGACCCTTGCCAGCCAATCGCCAAGAACGCCGTCCGAGAGACAGCCATTGCCATATTGATACTTTGGTCCTTCCCTGGCCAGCAACGCCATAGCTTCCGGCGAGTAACCCGGTTGAAACGAGGGCGCTTTATCCTGGGAAGGGGCGTGCAAATTCCGCCATTGAATTTTTTGAATAAAATATTTTCCGTTCCAGAGCCGCGATTCCATGGCTTTCCGTCCCCCGGCAAACAGAGTTTCGTACAAGCTGACGTCGGCGCCGCTTGCCTTGCCCATTGATACGGCGGCTTTAAGCGCGCCCAGGTAAAAACCGGTGCACATGGCATCCGCGCCCCAGAACTCAATATCATAGGTATTATGATGCGGCTCAATTAATGTACCGGTATGGTCCGGATCCCAGGTTTTTATGCAATAATCCAGGCTTGCGCAAATGCGCGGCCAGAGGGATTTCATCCAGCCCGTGTCGCCGCTTATGCGCCACTCCCGGTAGACTTTGATGATTCCGCCAAGTTGGCCGTCGGCCGCGGCATGGAAAGTGTGGCTGGTCGGACCAGTCGGCAGGGCGGAACGAAAAGTCTGATGCCCGTGTTCATCCTGGCTGAATTGATATTCGGTTTCGCGCAGCCCGCGTTCCAAGGATGGAAACAGATGCGGAATCGCCTGCGCGTAGTTCCAGACGTGCGTGCATGAGCCACCACAACAGCCACCTTTGTCGGAACATCCTTCCCAGCCCCAGAGCCGTCCATCCGCCTGCCGCAGACAGGTTGGAGATTTGAGGATCGTAAGGTTAGCCGCCACTGCTTCCACCGCCTCGGATGGAAGCGTGGTGTCATGGAAACAGCGGCTGAAAGTCGCGGTCGCCTCCCGCAGGAAATCATATCGTTTGCGCCAATATACGCAGACTTCCGCAATTCTCTTAAAACGTTTTGCGTACCAGGGGTTATAATAATTATTATTTATTCTTTTTTTCTGTTTGCATTTGCAGCCGGCAGAATTGCATTCAACTCTCCCAACCGTAAGATCACTGCGCGGCACGTACCAGGCCATGAGTAATGGAATGGTTATTTCAGCCTTTGGCGCCAATTCAAATGGAACGTACAAACTGGCGCCGCCTCCGGATTCTCCGGATGGATGCGGTTTTTTGTCCGAAGCCTGCCCCGTGAAAACATTTCGCCAGGCCATGGTCAGCGGGTCGGACCATCCTCCCCGGAACCAGGCGCAGTCAACTTTTGTTGGATAACCGCTGGTGAACGCCGCAAAATAACCCTCATTGATATCTTTGCCCGGCTGGGCAAGGACAAAGCCTGACTTCATCCGGCGGACATTTGCGCCGGTTTGCGATTCAATTTTCATAAAATTTGCGGCATGAAATGAGAAAACCCCTTTGACTGTTTTGGAACCGTGATTATGAAAACCATATTCCACCGCGGCAACCGGCAAACTTGAATCATCCGGATTGCCCGGAATGAACGGACTCCATCCGGTCAATTGTATCCTTAGCTGCATTTTTTGATCTTTCAAAGTTACTTTCGCAAAAGGGAACCGGGCCAAAAAGGAACAACCGGAAAACCGCGGCAAACCATAACTTTTTCCACCGAGGTCATTCCCGCCATTAGTGACCCCGAAGATTTTACGCATCGGCACCGGCCCTTCCAGGACCCGCGCGGTTTCAGAACCGGCAAGATACAGCGCGGCGAACATTAATGGCTCGTTAAAAACATCCGGCTTATGCCGGAGCGAGACGTGGGAAAATGCACCCGTACCTTCCAGGCAAATCATTCCCGCGCCAAGGCCGCCCATGGGAAACGCCACATGCGCCAGTTGATCTTTTGAAAAAATCCGGTCCTGATATTCTTTGTGTATTTTTTTCTGACTTTTCATTTTGGCGTCTCCTATTTGGATTTATGACAATCTCTTTCTGTCATTCCCGCGACCAGGCTCCGCCGAAGCGCTACGCCCAGGCGAGAAGCGGGAATCCAGTATTTCCACCACGGGCGGATCTGTTCGCCTGGGCATAGCCTTCTCGCCTCGGCCTGTGGCATGAAAATTTCCCTGGATTCCCGATCATGCCACGTGAAACGCCCGGCATGTCGGGAATGACAACAATGCTAATTCTTTCTTTCACGATTGCTTTATATTTCCCGTACTGTATTCCTTTCAATCAGTTTAAAGGCCGGCGGCAATGCGTTTTGTTTCTTTCCGCCGATAACGCGGCAAACCTGTTCCCGGATCCAGCCAACGGGATATTCCAGCGTGGTGATGTCAGGGAACAACGCCGTAAAAGAAGGACTATTATCAACGCCCAGCACCGAGATGTTTTCGGGCGTTTTCAATCCATGTTGCGCCAGAATCCGCATGGCGGATAAAGCCAGCCAGTCATTATGACAAAACAGAGCCGTGATTCCTTCCATGCGGATTGTTTCAATCAAGTCCGCGTCATCAGGCTGGCGGAGCACGAGCGGCTTCAGACCGCGGGCGGTCATTGTCTTTTCATATCCCCGCTGCCGCGCTGAAATACCGTATGCCTGGCGCCTGAAAGTCAGGTGCAGAATATTTTGGTGTCCCCTGGAGATCAAAAAATTGACCGCGTCTTGACCGGTTCGTTCCTCGTCCGGAGTGATAAAAAAAGTTCCTTTCCCTTGGCATGGACTTAAGAGGGAAATAATTTTGATGGCGCCGGCCAGCGGCGGCGGAATCTTTAGATTGTCAACCGGGGGAATAATTATGGCCGCGGGAAATCGCCGGGCGGCAAACTCGCGCAGTGTCTCCAAGGAACCGGCTTCATCGGACACGGCGCCGATTACCAGGCGGTAACCGAGGCCAGCCGCGCCTTCCTGGATTGCGGTTACCAGGTCCATGAAAAAATGACCGTTAAACTTCGGCACCAGCGCGATCAGGTTATTACAGGTTCCACGCAGTAATTCCCTGACGGCCGGATGGGGCACGTACCCATGGCGGCGGGCGGCGGAGAGGATGCGCCGGCGGGTTTCCGGGTTGATGTCCGGGCGATTATGCAGGGCGCGATCAACCGTCCCCTGTGTTACGCCGCATATTTCCGCCAGACGCAGGGAGGAAATCATTCTTTTTCCTCTTTTTTTCATTGCACTTGCTTTATGCATAAAATCCCTTATCGTGTAACTAAACGGAACACTACCAGGCCGGCCGACTTTGTCAAGCGGGAATTAGGATTACATTTTCACGAGGCGCTTCGTGACGTCATTTATTTTCCCTGGCCCAACGAGCCGGGTCAGACCGGGTCCGTCGCAGGCGGGCGATAGCCTGAAGCCGGTTATTGAAATTACTTTATATTTTCCGGCGATTCAGGCGAATCATTTGTATATTCATAAAAATAGATATCTTTGTATTTTGAAATTTTATCTTTATGAATTGTTTTTGCCTTTTCACTCCAGATGCGAGCACCTATGTTCCAATCGGGATTGCGAGCAATAACTAAACTTACATGATTACTATATACCATGGCATACTTAAGACGAGGAATACGCAAGCTTTCAGGAAGATTTTGCGGATAAATCCAATTATTATATTTTTCAGGATATCGTATTTTTTCATCAATCATTTTCCGTGCATCAATAACTGCTTGAGCAGAATTGTTGAAAACAAGATCATCAGGTCCTAAGTTGGCGCCACAACCTGTTATTAATACAATATATATACCTGTAAGAATTAATATTATTTTGTGCATTTTATTTATTCCAACGGGTAGAGTTTAGGCAAAGCGGCGGGAGATAAGGCGGGCAACGCCTGCCGCTTGCGCGCCACTTTGGCTTCAATCCGCCGCGGGTTCTCCTCTGTTCAAGGAGCAAACATTTCGTTTAGAACTTGGAGCACTTTTTGCTGTGTGTTCTCGGAGATGGCTCCAAGTCTTTTGACCAATCTCAATTTATCCACTGTTCTGACTTGATCCAGGACAATTTGCCCTTGGATCCCCCGAAAAGTGCAATCCACTCGAGATGGATAGTCGCGGCCTTTTGAAGTCATGGGGGCAATAATAACTGTCGCAATGAAGCGGTTCATTTCATTGGGAGAAATGATCAGACATGGCCGCGTCTTTTTTATCTCATGGCCAATCGTCGGATCGAGATTAACCAAGAAAACATCAAAACGGTTCATTTCCATTCCCATTCCGCGTCATCCCATGAAGTTTGGCCGGTCAATGCGCCATCCACCAGATGGTCATCACCCCGTTGGGCCATTTGCTGAAACGCGGATTCCCATCCCATTCTGGGTTTATAACGGGCATGGATTACCAACTCATGACCGCGAATATCCAGGTCAACATCGCGCCTAAATCCGCACTGCTCAATGAACGGCTTGGGAATACGGATTCCTTGCGAATTGCCGATTCTGACAAGTGTTGTTTTCATGATTACAATGTAATTACATTCATAAAGATTGTCAAATACATATTTTCAGCGAACGGGCAGAGTTGAGGCAAAGCGGCGCGAGATAAGGCGCGACACTTTGGCGACCGCGAAACGGGCGGACGCTGAAGCCGGTTGTTAGGCCATTTTTCTTTCTGTCAAACGACCAGAAAGATATTTATGCAGAATACTCGAAATCAACGTTTGATATGGCAGGCCTTCCTCAATCGCCTTTGTTTGGATACCAACCAGATCTCGCTCTGCCAACCGGATGTTGATGCGCTTGTTTTTCTGGAGAGTATTGCGGGCGTACTGTTGCAATTTGGCGATTTCCGACCTTCCGTTTTTTACCGGACGCCATTCGTCACGCTCGTATGACGCCAGAATTTCTCTTTCTTCAGAATCCATTGTCTGTTTTTTCATTTTCGTCCCCCTAAATATTTCTTCGTCGCCTTTCGGCTCGGAATAATTGTTTTAAGAAAAACACCCTCTTCATCATCCACATAAGGAACGAGACAAGCATACCCATCTATTTCGACAATCGCCATTTTCTGTTTGGGGTACTTGCTTTGGTCAGGGTGATCCATGACTTCCAGAACTTGCCCCTGCTCAATCAGAACAGCAACTTGCTCAAATCCCAATCCGCGATTCTGCTTGAGCCATTCGTTCTTCTGTTCATCCCACCGGATGTTTTTCATGACTGGAATATACGACAGAGTATGCCGTTTGTCAACACATTGTCTTCATTTATTTTTCTGGCCGAACGGACAGAGTTGAGGCAAAGTGGCGGGAGGTAAGTCAGGCAGCGCCTGCCGCTTGCGCAACACTTTGGATCCAATGAGTCGGACTATGTTATGTCTGTCTCTCCTTTGTGAATATAATACGTCACACCTCCAACCCCTAGTGCAGTGCAAATTGCTCCCCAAATCGCCCAGAGATTCTGAACCATTATAGATGGGAAGAGAAGAAAGCCAGAAAGCACCAGTCCCAGGCCAGCCAGAATGTAAGCAATGACGCGATGATGTGCAGGCGCAATTCTCGCGCCGACATACACAAATGCTGCTCCCATTGCTGCATGTCCGGCAGTGTTGAAATACAGTTGGGCAAGAAACGAGTTGGGTTCAACCATTGCGTAGTTCAGGCCAAAGCGGCCAATAACATTTACAAGTATCCATGCCAACCACGATGCGAGTAATGCTCCGGGGGCCAAGGCTATCCATCTCAAGACAATGATCGCTCTGTTCTGTGTCGTTTCCATATTCTTTAAGTTCAAAGACGAGCGTGACCCTCGTTTCACACAGCGTCCGTGCGGTGTGAAACATAGAGGTCAACGCTCTTATTGGCCCTCTTGTCCTACGTTTTTCTTCTCGGGAACCAAGTAATCAGCATACGCATCGAAATTACGACAGAGGAAAGAGAACAGGTTGTGGTAATTCGGGAAGCGTTGGCGGAGGCTGTCTCTGTCCTTGGTAAGTAGTCTTGATAATGGTGGCTCCTGAAACTGCAGCTCCGTTAACTCATCGTCCTGTTTGTCCGGGTTGATCTCCCCCAACGACTTGCGTCTCTTGAATAAATATACCTCCAACTGCTGGCCTGGGCTCTTGCAATACGCGCGATAGAGATAGTCAAGTATCTCCCGGCGTTTCCGAGGGACTTCGTCATACAGTTTCACTTCGGTTCCTGTGCTTGGGCAGCGGTAAACCTCATCAGGATACCATTCGGTCTGGATGAGCTTCTTGTGTGGCTCGCAACAAGGACAGTACGGGAAGTCCTCGATGTAGCCTATGTCATCGAACACTTTCCACCATACTCCCAAGTGAGTAACAAACCGTCCATGGGATTCCCCGTCTGGTGGACGTCGAGTCAAGGAAGCAAGGCGCGACCTCTGCCTGTATGTGATCCACCCGAGAACACCCACAAGGACAACAAGAAGGACGAGAGGAGTCAGAATCCAGTCTGTCGGTATCTGGCGCACGGCTTGTCGAAATGACTGGAACTTCTGGATAGCCACAATCCAACCACCGGAAAATAGGAAGGCCGCAATAATCACACCAATATTGTCCAGGAACCCCTCCCAGATGCGTGATGCGCTCCTTTTGCACAAGGCACCGAATTGTGTTATCGTCTTCATCTTTGTTAGGCCAACAGTATTTATTAGAACAAACTCAGATCAGAAAACAAATCAAGCTTATTTTTTTATCATGATAGGTAGGTGTAAATTGAATGTCAAGCATTGATAATAAATATGGGTAAGTTTGGTATAGTTCAAAAGAGGGTGATAGTCTTGTAGGGCTTTCGCTTGCGAATGGCCGGATTGAAGACGGGCGCGCGACAAGCGCGGCCCCTACAACCGGACCCGAAAATCAGCCAAAATTGAACCATGCCTTATGCTTGTTCCACCGCAACTTCGGTTAATTTATTCCAGTCGGCAAACAGGATTTGGAGTGATTCCACAACCTGGGTGAGTTCCCGGTTCAACTCCATGGGCTTGCCGGGCGTATTATAGGTGGCCGGATCTTCCAGCCGGGACGTGAGTTCTTTTTGCCGCGTTTCCATTTTTTCAATATGCGCCTCCAGCCTGGTCAATTTCTTCTGGTGTTCCCGGCGGATGGTTGCGCGCGCATGGCGCGTCTCGGCTTCAACACGACGCTGATCCTTGCGCGAAAGCCCATCCGGTTCAAGCACCCTGGCATCGCTCAACTTATTACCGGCCGTGAGTGCCTCGCGCGCGGAAAGTACGGAAAAAACCTTGGAGCGGTCAAGGTAATACTGGTAGTCGCCGGCATAAGGTGTCAACCGGCCGGCATTGATATGCAAAACCGTATCGGCGATTGAACGGATAAAATAGACGTCATGACTGATAAAAATGAGCGTGCCCCGATATTGCCGGAGAGCGCCTATCAGGGCATCAATGCTTGCTATGTCCAGATGGGTGGTCGGCTCATCCATGAGCAGAAAATTGGGGGGATTGAGCAGCAGTTTGACCAGGGCCAGCCGGCTTTTTTCGCCGCCGCTCAAGACGCTGACACGTTTAAACACGTCGTCCCCGCTAAAGAGGAACGAACCGAGCACGTTGCGCGCGGATTGCTCGCCCGCCAGGAACCCGGAATCAAGCGCCTCTTCCAAAACCGTGCGGCCGGGATTGAGTATTTCAATGCGATGCTGGGCATAGTAACCGACTTTCACGCGCAGGCCCAGCTCGCGAACACCGCTCTGGAACGGAATCACCCCGGCCAGCAGTTTCAACAGGGTTGATTTGCCGGCGCCGTTCGGTCCCACCAGCACGGTACGTTGTCCGCGCTCCACGTTATAGTTCAGACCGCTATAGACCACGACCGGCCCGTAAGACTGATGAATATCGGCCAGGGTGACTACTCTCTGGCCGGTGCGTTCCGGCTGGGGCCAATGGAAAGCAATTGTCTTTTGCGCAACAACGGGCGCCTCAATTTTGTCCATGCGTTCAATCTGTTTCAGCTTGCTTTGGGCCTGGGCAGCCTTTGTCGCCTTGGCGCGGAAACGGTCGGCAAAGAGCTGGAGGGATTCTATTTTTTTCTGCTGGTTTTTGTAGGCCGCCAGTTGTTGTTCCTGGCGCGCGGCGCGCTCCCGCAAATAGGCGTCGTAGTTCCCGCGATACCGGCTGACGCGGGATTGGGCGATTTCAAAAACCCGGCTGATGAGTTGATTCATAAACTCGCGGTCATGGGAAATCATCAGGATGGCGCCGGGATAGTTCCTTAAATATTCCTGGAACCAGACGAGCGATTCAATGTCAAGGTGGTTGGTCGGTTCGTCCAGCATCAGCAGGGCAGGCTGCTGCACCAGGAGGCGTGCCAGGTGCGCGCGCATGATCCATCCGCCGCTCAGCGCGCGCGTAGGCCGGTTGAAATCTGACTGACGGAAGGCCAGTCCGGCCAGAATTTGTTGTGCTTTCGGCTCTAGCTCATAAAGGCGCAATTCATCCAGCCGCGACCGGGCGCAATGACCGGCCTCGGAATTTTCACCTTCATGGCGCAAGGTATGACGCAAAGCAATGATTTCCTGGGAGACGGCGGTGGCCAGTTCCAGCACTGTTTCATCGCCGCTTGGCGCGATCTCCTGGGGCAGATAGCCCATCACGGCGCCGCGGCGCAAAACCACATTGCCTTCATCCGGCTCCAGTTCGCCCAGCAGGAGGCGGAAGAGCGTGGTCTTGCCCGAGCCATTGGGGCCAATCACTCCAATCCGGTCAGTGCGGTTCACATGAAACGACACGTCACTGAACAGGATTCGGTCGCCGAACGATTTACCGAGTTTTGCGACGCTAAGCATGAGTAGGAGAAACTTCCGCGAGCAGATCAAGCACGCGGCGGACTTTGGCGCGTTGCTCAAGCGCCTGTTGCTGACGCTCCTTCTGGACGGCCACGACTTCCGGCGGAGCTTTACTGACAAAATCAGCGTTATTCAGTTTATTTTCAACCGCGGCCAATTCCTTGGCAAGTTTTTCAAGCTGGTCATTATGCTTCTTGATTTCCTGCGCGATATCAACCAACCCTTCAATCGGAATAAAAATCGTGCCGAGCGGGCAAATCGCGTTCAGTGCTTTTTTGGGCGCGCTTTTGGGTTCAACATCAAAAGACTCCGCCCGGAGGAGAAAAGCGATAGATTCGCGGTCGGCGGCAAGCGTTTCGGCAATTTTAACGTTTTCCGGCTTGATGATATATTTTACCTTGGCAGACGCTGGGATATCGCAGTCTTTGCGCAGGTTGCGGCAGGTCCTGATAAGCTCGTGCTTGTTTTCAACGTATTCAACCGCCTTAGGTTCAATGCCGAGCTGGGAGAGCTTTTCTTTTCCAACCGATTTCGGCCAGGAACATGTTTGAATTGTCTCACCTTCCAGGCCGTAACCCATGCCATGCCATAATTCTTCGGTAATAAAAGGCGCCAATGGATGGAGCAGGCGCAGAATATTTGCAAAAACAAAATTTAAAAGATGCAATGCATCCTGCCGCCGCTTGGGATCGGAAGAATTCAACGGCATTTTGACATATTCAATATGCCAGTCGCAAAACTGGTGCCAGACAAAATCATAAACGCATTTGGCGTAATCGTTAAACCGGGACCGCTCAAGATTCTCCGTGCAAGCGGCTATTACGTCATCCAACCGGGCGAGGATGAATTGTTCGTCGGGGGATAAAGCGACCCCGGGTTTCAGACCACAGACTTCAGACATCAGGCCAGACATAGATAAATCCGTTTCACCGATTTGCTTTGAATTCATCTGAATGAAGCGCGCCGCGTTCCAGATCTTGGTCAGGAAATTGCGACCGATCTCAAACTTGTCGTTTGAGAGAAACACATCCTGCCCCGTGGCCGTAACCATCATCAGGCTGAAACGCAGTGCGTCGGCGCTGAAATCCTTGATAATTGCCTGGGGATCAATTGAATTGCCCAGGCTCTTGCTCATTTTGCGCCCGGTATTGTCGCGCACGGTTCCATGGATATACACCTTGCGAAAAGGCAAATCGCCCATAAATTCAAAGCCGGCCATGATCATCCGGGCAACCCAGAAAAATATTATTTCGGAAGCCGTGACCAAGGTGTCGGTCGGATAATAAAATTTCAAATCATCGCCAGCCTTCGGCCAATCAAAAGTGCTGAACGGCCAAAGCCAGGAGGAGAACCAGGTGTCAAGCACATCCTCATCCTGCCTGATTTTTACCGATTTGCATGTCGGGCATTCACCCGGCGCGCCTTTGGCCGCCCATTGGGCATTGCAATTATCGCAGTAAAAAACGGGTATGCGGTGCCCCCACCAGATCTGGCGCGAGATACACCAGTCGCGGATATTTTCCATCCAATCCAGATAGACACCGTTCCATCGTTCGGGAATAAACGTGATCCTGCCGGTTTTCACCGCTTCAAGCGCCGGGTGGGCCAAGGGTTTCATTTTCACAAACCATTGGAGCGAAAGACGCGGCTCAACAACCGTGTCGCAACGATAGCAATGCCCGACGGCATGGGGATGATCAATGATTTTTTCAATCAGCCCCGCCGTTTCCAGAAATTCAACCAGTTGGCGGCGGCATTCAAACCGGTCTTTGCCGGCATATTTACCAGCGTTTTCATTCATTTTTCCGTCGGGATGCATCACGTTAACCGGCTGTAATCCGTGCCGGCCGCCGATGGCAAAATCGTTCGGATCGTGCGCCGGTGTAATCTTCACCGCGCCGGTCCCGAATTCCGGGTCAACAAAATCGTCGGCGATAATCGAGATTTCCCTTTCCATCACCGGCAAAATCAATTGCCGGCCAACAAGGTGACGGTAACGTTCGTCCTTCGGATTAACCGCCACGGCAACGTCGCCGAGCATCGTTTCCGGCCGTGTGGTCGCCACCACAACCGACTTGTTCTTGTCGGATTTCAGCGGGTAACGGATAAAATACAATTTACCATTGGTTTCAACATGAACGCTTTCCTCATCGGAGAGCGCGGTATGACAGCGCGGACACCAATTGATGATATAATTGCCGCGGTAAATAAGTTTTTTATTATAGAGCTGGATAAAGACTTCGGCCACTGCGTCGCTTAAACCATCATCCATGGTAAAACGCAGGCGGTCCCAGTCACATGAAACACCCAATTTTTTGAGCTGTTGAATAATGGTATTGCCGTATTGCTCGCGCCACTGCCAGACTCTTTTAACAAATTCTTCCCTTCCGAGATCGTTTCTCGTTTTGCCTTCTTTACGCAGGGCGCGTTCAACGACGTTCTGGGTGGCAATGCCGGCATGATCCGTTCCGGGAATCCAGAGCACATTGCGTCCTTCCATCCTTCGCCAGCGGATTAAAATATCCTGGATGGTAACATTCAGGGCATGGCCCATGTGGAGGATGCCGGTAACATTGGGCGGCGGCATGAGAATGGTGTATGCGAGACCGCCCTTGGCGGGGTCGGCCTGAAACATTTTTTTCTCAAGCCAGTGTTGATACCATTTGTTTTCAACGTCTGACGCGTTATAATTTTTTTCCAGTTCACGCATGGCATCAATCCAGAAAGCATACCATAGATATTAGACCTTTTATCGCTGAATTCCCATCTGTCATTCCCGACTTGACTCGCCTCGGCAAAGCCTGGGTCGAGAATCCAGAATTAAAACAAACACTGGATTCCCACTTCCGTGGGAATGACAGAAAGGCGGGTTCTGGCTACCTGCTCGCAGTGCTGCGCACCCGCCCGCAACGCTGGCGCGTGGCGCCTGCGGGCTGGGCAGCGCTACCGGCGGGCTGACTCCTGACTTCTGACTTCTTCCCGTGTTTCCGCCCCTTCTCTTCATCCTTGAAGAGCTTGAATTCAACGCTGTCCACCAATGCCTCCCATGAAGCTTCAATTATATTTTCGGATACCCCCACTGTCCCCCATGTGTCCTCACCGTCGGTGGACTCAATGATAACCCGTGTTTTGGCCGCGGTGGCTTCCTTGGGATCAATAATGCGGACGTGGTAATCAGTCAGAGCGACCTTGGCGACCGCCGGATAAAACTTGGTCAAGGCGTGGCGCAGGGCATGGTCCAAGGCATTGACCGGCCCGTCGCCCTCGGCAACGCAGTGTTCAATATCATTGCCAACCCTCAGCTTGACGATGGCCTCGGAGCGAGATGGTTCACTCTTGCCGCGTTTTTCCACGATAACCCGGAATCCGAGCAAATCAAAGAAAGGGCGGTGTTTCTTGAGCACTTTTTGAATCAGAATTTTAAACGAGGCATCCGCGCCCTCAAATTCATAGCCTTTCTTTTCCAATTGCTCCAGATGGTGTAAAACTTCCTTGACCTGGGGCGAACTGCGATCCATTTCCACGCCCATTTGAACGGCCTTCAACAGAACATTGCTTCCGCCGGCAAGTTCGGAAATCAGGATTCTTCTTTCATTGCCGACTTCCGCCGGCGTTACATGCTCAAAACTTTTCGGGTTTTTCTCAACGGCATTGACGTGCATGCCGGCCTTGTGCGCGAAGGCGCTCGCCCCAACGTAAGCCAACCGCCGGTCATGGGTAACGTTCAAAAGCGCATTGACAAACCGGGAAAGATTGGTCAATTCCTTCAGATTGTCGCACCGTCCAAATCCAATCCCCATCTTGAGTCTGAGGCAGGGAATAATTGAACATAGATTGGCATTGCCGCAGCGTTCGCCGAATCCGTTAATGGTGCCCTGCACTTGCGTGGCCCCGGCACGGACGGCCTCAATTGAGTTGGCCACCGCCATTTCCGCGTCATTATGGCAATGGATTCCGATCCTGACCGGGATGGCGCGCGCGACCGCGGAGGTAATATCAAAAATTTCCTGCGGCATGCTTCCGCCGCGGGTATCGCACAACACGATTCCGTCGGCGCCGCCCGCAACGGCGGCCCGGATGGTGCGCATGGCAAACTCCGGACTGTCCTTGTACCCGTCAAAAAAATGCTCGGCGTCATAAAAAACTTCCTTGCCGTGTTCCTTGAGGCAGCGGACCGTATCCTTAATCATGGCCAGATTTTCATTTTCGGTTGTCCGCAGGACGTCGGTCACATGCAGGCGCCATGACTTGCCGAAAATCGTGGCCACCGGCATGCCGGCCGCCAGCAATTGTCGGGTGCCATGGTCTTCGCCGACCGGGGTGTTCGCCCGGCGGGTGCTGCCGAAGGCGGCAACTTTTGAATTTTTTAAACGCCGCTTTTTAATTTCAGCAAAGAATTCCATGTCCTTCGGGTTGGAAGCCGCAAATCCGCCTTCAATGTAATCAACGCCGAATTCATCAAGTTTCAAGGCCAGCCTGAGTTTGCCGGCAACTGTAAGGGAAACGCCCTCGGCCTGCATGCCGTCGCGCAGGGTCGTGTCATAAATCTGGATTTTTTTCATGGTTGCTCCCTGTTTCCTATGTGTCATTCCCGACTTGATCCGGCCTTCGTAGCCAGAAGGCTTTGCTTCGGCGGAGTAGGCTCGGGAATCCATCCGCCACTGGCGGACTGACCAGTGCCTGGGCAGACAGAAAAAATCCATACTAGATTCCCGTTTTCACGGGAATGACAGAATAAGTGGATTCCCATTACGCTAATATTCCTTTATCTCCTGAATCTGTCAAACGTCTACAGTCTATTATTGGTCTTTTTTTCCCGGTTTAATTTAAACGCACGGTGCAAGGTTTTCATCGCCAGATTGGCAAATTTCTTGCGGATAATCACCGATATTTTTATTTCCGACGTGGAAATCATGAGAATATTGATGTTTTGTTCGGCCAGGGCCTTGAACATCTGGAAGGCCACGCCGGTGTGCCCGCGCATGCCCACGCCCACCACGCTGACTTTGGCAATATCGCCATCCATGCTGATGGATTTAAACCCGGCTTTGGCCACCGCCGAACGCATCAGGTGTTTTACCTTTCCGAGGTCATCCTTGGGAATGGTAAATGAGATGTCCGCCCGGCCGCTGGCGCTGCTGTTTTGAATAATCATGTCAATATTGATGCCCGCGCCCGCGAACTCCTTGAAAATGCGGGCCGCCACGCCGGGTTTATCCGGCACATGTTCCAACGTAATTTTGACCTGATCTTTGTCAACCGCCACTCCACGCACAATGACATCTTCCATGCTTTTTACCTCTTCTTTAACAATTGTTCCCGGTTTCTTCTTAAAACTTGAAAGAACTTCCAGTTGAACCCCATATTTCTTGGCAAATTCAATTGAGCGCGACATCAGCACCTGCGCCCCGGAACCGGCCAGTTCCAGCATTTCGTCATAAGAAATTTCATCCAGTTTGCGGGCATCCTTGACAATCCTTGGATCGGCGGAATAGACGCCTTCAACGTCCTTGAACACCTGACAACGGTCCGCTTTAAGCGCGGCCGCCAACGCAACCGCGGTGGCATCCGAGCCACCCCTTCCCAAAGTGGCGACATCCTGGTTAGGAGTAAGCCCCTGAAAACCCGCTATGATTACAATATGCCCTTCGCGCAGATGCCGGCAAATCCGCCGCGTATCAATCGCCATAATTTTCGCCTTGCGGTGCATGGCATCGGTACGGATACCGGCCTGTGGACCGGTCAGGGAAACGGCGTCCGCCCCCTTGGCATGCAAAGCCATGGTCAGCAAAGCCATGGCAACCTGCTCGCCGGTAGCCATGAGCACGTCCATTTCGCGGTCATCCGGCTCGGGCGTGATTTGATGGGCCAAGGTGATGAGATCGTCGGTGGTATCGCCCATGGCGCTCACGATCACGACCACGTCATTCCCATTTTTCTTGACATCCAACACCCAATCAGCCACGCGCCGCAGACATTCCGGGTTGGCCACCGATGTTCCGCCAAATTTCTGGACAATCAACGCCATAAGTCGCTCTCCTTGTTTAGCTCTTTAAGTTTTTTTACCGCAGAGGCGCAGAGGTAAAACTAAATCGGTTTTTATTTTTCCCTGATAATTAAAATATCAAAATATTTCCTATCTCTGCGTGCTCCGCGACTCCCTGGCCGACGCTCGAGCAGGCTAGCAAAGCGGGCGGTGAAATTTTTCCTCAAGTCAAAAATCTTCGATGCGAATACAAACCGCCTTTGCGCCGGCGCCCGGCATGGCGTCAAGCTCCTTCAATGCCTCGCGGAAATCATTTTCCTGCGCATGGTGCGTAATGATAATAACCGGAACATGTTTTCCGGTGCAATTTTCTTTCTGCAAAACCGAGGCAATACTGACGGCGTGCTTGCCGAGCAATGTGCCAACCTGGCCGAACATACCGGGCTTGTCAAGCAGGGTCAAACGCAGATAATAGCGGGCTTTTGACTCGCTGACCGGCGCAACATTATCGGCATTGGAGCGACCGAATCCGTTCATATGACGGCAGGATTTGCAGGTCAAATCGCGGGCGGCTTCAACGATGTCGCTTAAAATCGCGCTGGCGGTTGAATCGCGTCCCGCGCCAATGCCGTAACAGAGAATATCGCCCACGCCATCGCCCCGGATTAAAATCGCGTTAAATACACCGCTCACCGGAGCCAAAATACTTGCTTGCGGAACAAGCGTCGGATGAACGCGCACGGATACTTTTCCGGTTTCCTCCTCAATCACCGCCAAAAGCTTGATCCGATAACCGAGACTCATCGCGTATTGCATGTCAATCGCCGACAGCCCCCTGATTCCTTCCACTGACACCGCTTTCATGGGCACATGAAATCCATAGGCCAGCGATGCAAGAATAACCGCCTTATGGGCGGTATCTATGCCGTCAATATCCAATGCCGGATCGGTTTCCGCAATGCCCTTTTCCTGGGCCTCCTTCAAGGCGGCAGAGAGCGAAACGTGCGCCTGTTCCATCCTGGTCAGAATATAATTACTGGTCCCGTTCAGGATGCCGTGGATGCTTTTTATCCGGTTGGACACCAACCCATCGCGCAGGACGCGGACAATCGGGATTCCGCCGCCGACACTGGCCTCAAAAAAAACACCGGCCTTGTTTTTCTCGGCTTCCCGGAATATGTGCGGCGCATTCTCGGCCAGCAGGGCCTTATTGGCGGTAACCACCGGTTTACCGAGACTCAAAGCCTGAAGAATAAACTTGCTGGCGTGCTCAATTCCGCCGATTAATTCCACGACGATCTGCACCTTCGGATTGCGAATGACCGCCTCGGCGTCGCGCGTCAAAATATGCGGCGGCAATTCCAGACCGCGGTCGCGTTCCAGGTCAATATCGGCGATGCCCTGCAAAACGAGCTTGATACCGGTGCGTTTTTCAATGACTTCGCCGTTTTCCTGGAGCCATTTAATGACACCCGTCCCGACCGTCCCAAACCCGAGTATTCCAATTCCAATTTCCACCGCCACTTTTTTTACCTCAAAAAATGCAATTAGACGGTATTGCCGTTTCAACTCAAAACTTTTACCAACTTGAACAAAGTAAATGATAAATTTATCAATATTCTTGCGCCATTCAAGACAAAATCCGCAATTCTTTATTCGCCGCCGGGCGACGAAAAAGAAGGTGAAAAGCGGGTGGCTGTCCGCGCAAAAAGTCAAATGCGTTTTTTACTTGACGGCGGCGCCAAACGAAATAATCTTGACGAACAATTAGACAGAAAAAACAAAAAGCGTAACTAATACGCGTTTTTCAGGAGGGAAAAAAGCAATGCCTTTGATTAATTTCGGCGGAACCAAGGAAAACATCGTCACCCGCAAGGAATTCCCGATGGAGAAGGCCAAGCGGATTCTGCGCAACGAAACCATCGCCATCATCGGTTACGGCGTCCAGGGCCCGGCCCAGGCGCTTAATCTCAAGGACAACGGTTTCAAGGTAATCATCGGCCAATCCAAGCAGTTCCCGCGCGACTGGGACCGTGCCCGCAAGGACGGCTGGGTTCCCGGCAAGACCCTTTTTGAAATTGACGATGCTGTCCGCCGCGGCACAATCATTCAGATCCTTGTTTCCGACGCGGCCCAGAAACAAGTCTGGCCGACCGTTAAACGCAATTTGAAGAAAGGCGACGCCCTTTACTTTTCGCACGGCTTTTCAATCGTCTACCGCGATCAGACCGGGATTGTTCCGCCGAAAGACGTGGACGTCATCCTGGTTGCGCCAAAAGGTTCCGGCACATCGGTCCGGCGCAATTTCCTTTCCGGCGCCGGCATTAATTCCAGCTATGCGGTCTTCCAAAACGCCACCGGCCGGGCCAAGGAAAGGTGCCTGGCAATCGGCATTGGGATCGGCTCGGGTTATCTTTTCCCGACCACATTTAAGGAGGAAGTCTACAGCGACCTTACCGGCGAACGCGGCGTGCTCATGGGGGCGCTGGCCGGAATCATGGAAGCCCAATACGATGTCTTGCGCAAACATGGTCATTCGCCCAGCGAGTCGTTCAATGAGACGGTGGAAGAATTGACCCAAAGTCTTATCCGGCTCGTTGATGAAAACGGCATGGACTGGATGTTTTCCAACTGCTCCGCCACGGCCCAGCGCGGCGCCCTGGACTGGAAACCAAAATTCAAGGCCGCGGTCCTGCCGGTCTTTAACGATTTATACCAGAAGGTCAAGAGCGGCTTTGAAACCCGGCGCGTTATTTCGTCCTGCGGGAAGGCGAACTACCAGCAACAGCTTGCCAGGGAATTAAACACGCTCGGCACTTCCGAGATGTGGCTGGCCGGCCGGGCCGTGCGCACCCTGCGTCCGCGTGAAAAAGCACGGGTAGTCACAAATCAGACCAAGGGCATCGGCGGACGGAAAGCATAAAGAGAACAGCGTAGAGCGTGTAGAAAAAATCATGCCCGACCCGAGTCGTCTCGGGCAGGCTGGCCGGGCTCGGGCTAGGCGGGCAGGCTATTCGTTATACGCTAAACGCTGCCCGCTATTTTATGAACCAGATTCAAGTTTCCATTGAAAACGGGGAGCGGACAACTTATCCCGTCAATACGCCGGTGGGTTCTTTGTTGAAATTGCCGTGTAACACAAGCGGTATTCCTTTCATCGGCGCGCTGGTCAACAACAACGTTGTCTCGCTTTCGTATCCGCTGCAGATCAATTGCCATGTGCGTTTTCTGGCCGCCAATGATCCGCAAGGCATGCGGATTTATCGCAATTCACTTTCATTCCTGCTGGCCAGGACCGTGAGCAAACTGTTTCCCGAAATCCGGCTTTGCATTGAGCATTCGCTCAGCACCGGCTTTTATTACACCCTTGCGAACATCAAAAAGGGCGTCAGAACGGAAGCGCTCATCCGCGAGATTGAAAAAGCAATGCGCCGGATTGTTGCCGCAAATTTAAGGATTGAAAGGCGGCAACTGTCATTCGCGGACGCAATCACTTTGTTGGAACAAGCCAATCTGAAGGAAAAGGCGAATCTCCTGCGATTCCGCAACCCGCCCAAAATTACCATTCACTGGTGCGACGGATTCTTTGACCTGGATCATGGTCCGCTGGCCCCCGGCACCGGCGGCTTGAAATATTTCAGCTTGATCAATTATCCACCAGGCCTCGTCCTTCAGTTTCCCGACCCGCAGAATCAACGGCACGTAACGCGATTTCGCGATCAGCCGCATTTGTTCCAGATTTTCCACGAACACAAGGAATGGGGACGGATCCTGGGGGTCAGCAACGTGGGGCGCTTGAATGAGCTTATTGCCGCCGATGAAGTCGGCAATTTTATTAAAATTTCGGAAGCCTTTCATGAAAAGAAAATTGCCAAAATTGCCGATGCCATTACGGCGCGGCGGGGACAGGTAAGAGTTATTTTGCTCTCGGGCCCGTCCGCCGCCGGCAAAACGACTTTTTCAAAACGGTTGGCGGTCCAGCTGGAGGTGAACGGGATAAGACCCGTCATGCTTTCCCTGGATAATTATTATGTTGATGACGAAAAGACGCCCCGGGACAAAAAAGGCAACCGGGATTACGAACATATTAACGCCGTGGATATCGCGCTTTTCAACCGGCACCTCGTCAGCCTGATCAATGGAAAGGAAATTGAGCTCACCCGTTTTGACTTCACCCGTAAAAGAAGGATAATGACCGGCCGGCGGTTAAAAATCGAACGGGATCAGATCATTATCGTTGAGGGCATTCACGGCTTGAATCCAGCCTTCACCCCCATGATTGAGCGCCGGCAACAATTTAAGATTTACATCAGCGCCCTGACCCAGCTCAACATTGACTGCCACAACCGGATTTCAACCACCGACAACCGGCTGATGCGCCGCCTTATCCGTGATCACACTTTTCGCGGCAACTCGCCGCTGGTTACCCTGAAAATGTGGTCGTCGGTGCGGCGCGGAGAAAAGAGATGGATTTTTCCGTTTCAAGGGCAGGCCGACGTCTTTTTCAATTCCGCCCTTGATTATGAGCTTGCGGTTTTAAAGCCGCTGGTTGAGCCGCTGTTGATGCAAATCAAGCCGGCCGACGCCGAATACGCCGAGGCCGTAAGATTGCAGGAGTTCCTTTCCAACTTTCTTGGAATTACAAAAATCGAGGTGCCCCACACCTCCATCCTGCGCGAATTCATCGGCGCCAGCAGTTTCAGATATTGACCCGCCAGTCAATCCGCCAAACAAATGTTCGGCCGGCCGGCACCGAAAGACAATCGCCCGATTCCCTTGCCTTCTTTAACGAACTCCAGGCGCCGGGAATCGGCTCAATGGCAAATTCATCCCGTTCCAACCCCTTCTCCGCCGGAAATCCCAACCTGTTCCACCAGATACCCAGCGTGGAAAATATTTTATGGTCATAAGAAACAGAAAGACTTAAACCGCCGCGGAAAAACATGCGGAAAAAACCATCTTTAACGCCGCGCAACAAGAACATATGCGCCCGGCCTGTTTGCGACAAAAGTAGAAATTTTTCAACATCTACTGTACTAACATTGCAAACCTGCAATTTGCGCGCAAATTTATTTTGCTTCTCCGCCGTGTCATTCCCGCGCCACGTCGTAAGACAAGTGGCCACTTGCCCCGATTTATCGGGGAGACGTGGAAAGCGGGAATCCAGTATGTCTATGCCTGTTCTGCCTGCCCGAGCCCGGCCAGGGATTCTGGATTCCCGATTAGATCGGGAATGACAGTCACGCGAAGCGTATTTGACTGCGGCCACTGGCCGCGCCAAGTCTTTCAAATCAAGTTTCCCGCCGGTTGTTTCGTCAACAATTTCAGCAAAAGCCGGCAACTCAACTTGCCTGACCTTGGAAACCGGCATGAGCGGATGCATAACGTGGATAAAAGGAAGGACTTTCCGCCCCGTATTAACGACCGTAAAAATCCAAGTCAGGCAGTTGCCGTCAAATATCATCTCGCGCTCAAAAACGAACGGCAGAAGCCTGCTGACAAAAACGCATTTCAAGCCGCTTTTCAAGGCAAAACAATCTGCCTTAAGCCAGCATGCTTCGCCATGATCGGGCAAATCCAGATTGCCGCCCGGATACGGGCACGGGTCAACCGTCGGAAAACAGTCGTCATAACCGTACACCGGCCGTTTTTCATATTGGCCATCGTGATGCCGCGGCGGAGTGAAAAAACGCGGCGGCGGAGTGAGCAAATTCTTCTGCCGGTAAGCCAGGCGCCTGATGCGCGCGCCGTCGTCCGGCATAAACTCCACCGCCCATTGGCCGAATTTTAAACAAAGAATTTTTGACGTCCCGTTTTTCTTCATAAAGCGATCTTTTTTATTCCGGTTTACCCGCCAAAGACAATCAACTCATTATATTATCGCATCGGGCATTAAGGAAATATTACTATGCCCAATAATCGGAAAAAGCAAGACTTAACAGCGTGAACAGGCGGTAAAGATCATTAGCCACAAAGATGCACAAGATGAGCACAAAAATCCGCCACGGGCGGATCTGCCTGTGGCGGAAAATTCCTAGACATTAATACCAAAAAAAACTTGACAATCCCGGCCGATTTTCATAATTATTAAAACAATCGGTTTGTTCTTTGTATTTATTGCTTGTGGAAAGAAAGATGGAAGTTCGTGAAAATCGGACGCGGTTGCGCCGCTGTAACCGGAACGAAATCTGAAAGCCACTGTTTTGACCTCAAAAGGGCCGGAATGGGAAGGACAGAAAGTAGGCAGAAGCCGGAAGCCAGAAAACATTGCTTTCCATACCCATCATATTTACGCCCAGAGGCGTTTTAACTCTTTCGCAGATGAGGAGGGTGCGGATATTTGTTTGATATTCAGCCTTCGTTTGTTCCCCATCGGAAAAGACGAGGGTTTTTTTATGAAAAGTAACATAATTAAAAACGTTTTGTTTTCCGTTGCCCTGCACGGCGTCGCTTTGGCGTGCTGTTTTGCCGTGCCGGCGCAAAAACTTATCCCGTTATTTCAGGCCGGGAACTCATCCTTGACGCTGACCTCGCTCGCTGTTTCCCAGCCGGCCGGGGATCAGCCGGAAAATGTCGCCGCTCAAAAACAAGAAACTGAAAATAAAGACGCGGTGGTAATTGAAGACAACGAAGAAAACAGCACGGATGATTTGCTTGATATTCATGATAAAAAATCAGCGCCGGTCTCAACGCAAAAGCCTCAAAACCAGCGAACGCCCATTGACGCCGACGCCCACCTTAAAGGAATTGCCGGCGGCCGCGCGGGAAATTCTGAAATCCGGCCTTATTATCCGCTGGGCGCGCGCCTGCGGGGAGAAGAAGGGGTTGTAAAAGTTGAAGTCTGCGTCGGCGTCAACGGGCATGCGTTTAACTGCGCCGTGGTAAAATCAAGCGGATTCATGGCTCTTGACGATGCGGCGCTGGCCGCGGTTAAACACGCGCGCTTTGTTACCGCGAGCGGTACTGCGCCCTCAAAGGACAGCAAGACCGTCTTAACTTTCCGTTTTGACATTGTAGATTAATGCAATCAATACACGGCGGCAATATCTGGCAACGCGCGCAGGAGACGGGCATATCTCCCCGTAAAATCCTGGATTTCAGCGCCAACATCAATCCGCTCGGCCCTCCGGACAGCTTGCGCATTTACATTAACGGACAGATTGAAAATCTGGTTCACTATCCTGATCCAGCCTGCCTGGAGTTGAGCAAGGCAATTGCCGGCCGCTTTAATATCAATCTTCAACAAGTTGTCTGTGGAAATGGATCATCCGAACTTCTTTATGCCATTCCGCGGGCATTAAAGGCGGACCGGGTGGCGCTTCCCGCACCGTGCTATGTGGATTATGCGCGCGCTGCGCAAGCGGCCGGCATTGAAACGGATTATATGTTGCCCGCAGACGTTTCATCGCCCTCCTTCACCAGGAAGCCCTGTGGCCCCGCCTGCAACGCTGTGCATAGCACTGCGGGCAGGTTGCCACATGGAAGAATGGCATCTTTAGCTTCGGAGGGTTTTGCAAAGATGCCCCGCGGCTTGCCGCAGGGAGCTTCACTGGAAATTTCGTTCAAACGCCTTGAATCAGAACTGCGCGGTAATGAAATTGTTTTCATCGGTCAGCCGAATAATCCGACCGGGCTCCTGTTTGACAAAGCGGTCTTTATCAACCTGGCCGCGGCGCGCCGGGATACTTTTTTTGTGGTTGATGAAGCCTTTGCGGACTTTGTTGAGGACTACCGGAGCGTGATTCATCACAACCTTCCCAACGTGCTTGTTCTCAGGTCCATGACTAAATTCTACGCAATTCCCGGCCTGCGCCTTGGAGCTCTTCTGGGGCCGACGGATATAATCGCGCAGATAGGCAAGACCTTGCCTTTCTGGTCTGTTAATCATCTTGCGCAGGCGACCGGCGCCGCCTTTCTTGCCGATGAAGATTACGCCGTCCGCACCCGGCAATTTGTTAAAGAACGACGGCAGGAGCTTTACCGACAATTAAACGCCTTTCCGGAACTATTTGTGTATCCGGGGACAGCCAACTACCTGCTTGTCCGGATAGATCATAATCAACCGGATGCGCTGACACTCCAGAAAAAACTTCTCCGAAAAGGCATTGTCATCCGCGTCTGCGACAATTTCGTCGGGCTTGATAAACGCTTTTTCCGCGTCGCCGTGCGCAAGCAGGAAGAAAACGAGCGTTTGTGCGATGCAATCGCTGAAATTTTCGGACGGAAATCCAAGACGTGCCCGCGCCCAAGCCGCACTCCCGCGCTGATGTTGCAGGGCACCAGTTCGTGGGCGGGCAAGAGCGTGCTCACCGCCGCCTTCTGCCGCATTTTGCTCCAGGATGGGTACCGCGTGGCGCCGTTCAAGGCCCAGAACATGTCGCTTAATTCGTTTGTTACTTTGGATGGCGGCGAAATCGGGCGCGCCCAGGCGTTGCAGGCGCAGGCCTGCCGTCTGGAGCCGGACGTGCGCATGAATCCCGTCCTGCTCAAACCGAATTCAGATACAGGAACGCAGGTTATTGTTCTGGGCAGGCCGGTCGGCAATATGGACGTGAACCAATACATCCGTTTCAAACCGGAAGCGTTTAAAACGATAAAGCAGGCTTATGATCAGCTTGCCTCGGAATATGACGTTGTTGTCCTGGAGGGCGCGGGCAGTCCGGCCGAAGTAAATCTGAAGGCCCATGATATTGTTAACATGCCCATGGCCAAATATGCCGGGGCAAAAGTGCTGATCGTGGGGGATATTGACCGGGGCGGAGTATTTGCCTCTTTTGCCGGCACTTTTGATCTGCTTGACAACTGGGAGCGCGAGTTGGTGGAGGGTTTCATCATCAATCGTTTTCGCGGTGACGCCAGCCTGCTCGCCGAAGCGCTTGACTTCACGAAGCGTTATACGGGGCGGCCGGTTCTGGGCGTGATACCGTACCTGAAGGACCTGCAATTGCCGGAGGAGGATTCGGCCACGTTCAAGAACAGAGTCTGCGAAGATAATAAATTGCCGGTGGACGGCATTACAGTCGCAGTTATAGATCTTCCGCATATATCCAATTTTACTGATTTCGACGCGTTGCGCATGGAACCGGATGTTGTTGTGCGGTTTGTGCGCCGGAGCGAGGAGCTCGGCGCTCCAGATGTGATTATCCTGCCGGGAAGCAAGAATGTAGACCGGGACATTGCGTATTTGCGAACAACCGGCTTTGACCAAAAAATTATTGAGTTTGCCCGGAACGGCAAGGCCGAGATTATAGGAATATGCGCCGGATTGCAGATGCTGGGGGGGAAAATCAGCGATCCGCACCATATTGAAAGCGAACGGAACAGCACAGCCGGATTGGGAATTCTTCCAATCAGCACAACATTATGTGAAACAAAAACCTTAACGCGCGCCGCAGGCATTCATGCTCTTTCCGGCCTGCCGGTGCACGGTTATGAAATTCATCATGGGCAAAGCAAGGCCAATGGACTTGTCCCGGATATACGGCGCAAGGACGGTGAAGTCATCGGGTTCAGAAGTCAGGCGGAAAAAGTCTGGGGAACTTATCTGCACGGGGTATTTGACGCGGACGAGTTCCGGCGATGGTTCATTGACCGCGTACGCGCGCGAAAAGGCATGGCGCCAATGGGGCGGGTCTGCGTCCGATATGATCTCGAACCCGCGCTTGACCGTCTGGCCAACGCCGTGCGGAACAGCGTGCAGATAAAAGAAATATATAAGATGATAAGGTTAAAATAAGGTTCACCGTTCAGAGTTCACGGTTGGATAACATTGAACCATGAACGGAATAAAACAATGCGACTTGAATACCAGATCATGATCGCGTTCGTAATTGACGCCGTTCTCGGCGATCCGCCGTGGCTTCCCCATCCCGTAAAATTCATCGGTAAATTCGCGGCCAGACTGGAGCAACCTCTGCGGTCATTATTCCGCAACGCCTTTATTGCTGGCCTGATCCTGTGGCTGATCGTTCTTGCCACCGTAGCCGGAATAGTCGGCGGCGTTCTTTTTGCCGCATACCGCGTTCATCCGTTGGTCGGCGACATTGTCGGAATCTTTTTAATCTACCTGGGATTCGCCGGGCGCGACCTGCTTGACCACGCTAATCGTGTTCACAAGGCGCTTGCCGCGGACGATCTGCCAGAAGCCCGCCGACGGGTCGGCATGATGGTCGGCCGAGACACGGCAAACCTTGATCAGGCGGGTATTGTACGCGCAACCGTGGAAAGCGTTGCGGAAAGCGTGGTTGACGGCGTGACGGCGCCATTTTTTTTCGCCGTTATTGGAGGACCCATCGGCCTTTGGCTTTACAAGGCGGTCAACACGCTTGACTCCATGTTCGGACATAAGGACCGGCGATATATCATTTTCGGACGGACTGCGGCAAAGATTGACGATGCGGCCAACTATCTGCCCGCGCGGCTTACGGCCCCGCTTGTTTCGGTTGCCGCGTTTTTTTCAGGCTGTAACGCACGCGCCAGCCTGCGAATATTGCGGAGGGATGGGAGAAAGCATGCCAGCCCCAATGCCGGACTTTCTGAGGCGGCGTTTGCCGGCGCCTTGGAAATCCAACTGGGCGGACTGAACTATTACGATGGACAACCCGAATATCTGCCCGTCTTGGGCGATGACCAACAGCCCTTAACCGCGCACCACATCCGGCAGGCCAATCTGCTGATGATCGTTACAGCCTTGCTGTTCCTTTTCCTGCTTATGGTTGCCCGTGTGCTGGCCTTTTGAATAAAAACTATCGCGGCCGGCAGCCATTCTCTTTTGTCTTACTGCAAATCTTTCTTAAGGTTCCGGGAACATTCCAACATTCTGCAGAATATTGGAATGTAATTTAAGCATTATAATACCTTTATCCGGATATCAATCGCGCAATATCCGGAATGTTCCGTGCTGGCGCATGTCTCAATTAACAGCGGTTTGGAAAAAATGGGGCCGTCAAAGACAAGGGTATGATACTCGCCATTTTCCCCACACGGATCTATTCCCATCTTCCGAAATTCATTAATAATTTCCCGGTCAATCATTCTGCCAAGGAATTTTCTGTCCAGCTTCTTTTCATCCACTGTCACGATCATGGCTTTGTAGCCGAGCGACAGGAATTCATGGAGAAGCGTTTCCCGGGCACATCCCCACAGCGGCAGATAGGCGGTCATACCGGCTTTCGCGCACACTTTTTCCTCCCATTCAAGATGAGGTGGAAAATCAATGTCCCCGAATACCCCGGTTTTAACGCCTTCCCCGCGGATTTCGCGCAACGCATCAACAAAGACCAATTCATATTCCGCCCAGGTGGCGCACCTGATTAATAAAGGTATCCCCATGGCCGCGGCTTGCGCTTCCAGAACGTCCCTTCTCAAGCCGTGCGATCTTGACCTTATGCCGTCCTCGCTGATGATGGTCAGCAGAAAGGCCGGTTTTGCGCCGGACTTGCAGGCGCGGTGCAACGCAAGGCACGAGTCTTTGCCGCCGCTCCACGAACTGAAAAAGCGGGTGTTTTTCCGGGGCATTAGATTTGTTTTAGCAGTCATGCCTGTAATCCTTTCGTTGAGTTGGTTCTGGCGACGGCTGGCCGTTGGTTTCCTCCTACTTCGCCGCGGCGGATTTGGCGGACAAGTCCCGCGCCGCCTCCGAAATCGCCAGGACGTAAGGTTTTTGAGAAATAGGATTTTTTTCAACAACCACGACCGTTTTATAGACCTCCTCAATAATTCTATAATCCAGTACTTCCTCGGGAAATCCGAATTTATGAATTTCGCCATTGTTGAAAAGCGCCAGGCGATGACAGTACTCGCCGGCCAGGTTCAGATCGTGCAGGACCATTATCACCGTAAGCCCGAAATTTTTGTTCAGCCTTCTTATAAGATCAAGAATGCTTACCTGATGGGCGATATCAAGGAAGGTGGTCGGCTCGTCCAAAAGTAATAATTTTGGCTCCTGGGCCAGCGCGCGTGCAATCAACGCCAGCTGGCGTTCCCCGCCGCTTATCTGCCCCATGAACTTGTCCTTTAGCTTAAGCGAATCGGTCAACGCCATGGCATCGCGGGCGATTTTCAGGTCGTTCTTTGTCTCAAGGAACCGGAATCTTTCATAATACGGAGTTCTGCCCAACAGCACAAATTCTTCCACGGTCATAAAACCGGACTCGGCGCTTTGCGAGACAACCGCAACCTTGCGAGCCAGTGCGCTGGTTTTCATCCGCCGGATGTTTTCCCCTTCAAGGAAAATAGCGCCGCGCATGGGTTTCAGCACCCTTGTTATGGCCCTGAGGAGAGTGGTTTTACCGGATCCATTCGGCCCGATTATGCCGATGATTTCGCCGGAAGCCACCCGTAAATTTATGTCGCGAATAATAAACCCGGAGTCCCTGGCTGAGCTTGGGCAGGCGTAACCGCAAGTTAAATCGTTTATAGCGAGCATCGGTTTTCTCCCGCCGGCCGCCGGCACAACACATAGACAAATATGATCCCACCCAGCAGACCGGTAACAACCCCGACGGGTAATTCCGTCGGGCTGATAACCGTCCGCGCCAGTGTATCGCAGAAGACCAGGAACACGCCGCCGCAAAGCCAGGAGGCAATAAGCAGAATCCTGTGATCGCCACCCAGGAACAGTCTCATGAAATGCGGAACCACCAGCCCCACGAAGCCGATGATACCCGCCACGGAAACGCTTAGTCCCGTCATGATGGATGCCAAAATAAAAAGCAGGCGTTTGGTATTTTCAACGCTAATGCCGAGATGCAAGGCCTCTTCCTCGCCGAGCGCCAAGGCGTTAAGCTCCAGGCAGAAAAAATATGAAACGACCAGCGCGACAACGGAAACGACCAGCGCGATCTTTACAAGAAGCGGGCTGGGTTGTTCCAAGGAGCCCATTATCCAGAAAATAATACCATGCAGGTCTTCCACCTTCGCCACGGCCATGATAAGCGTGATCAACGAAGAACAGATAAAGCTTATCATTATTCCAATCAGCAGGAGGTTCCGGATATTGAGACCACGTTTCCCGGAGCTTAAAAAATATACCGCGAAAATGGTTGCCGCCGCGCCTAGCGAACCGGCGACCGGCAAAGACCAGACGCCGAAACTCTTGCCCAGTCTCAGGAGGATGGCTAAACATACTCCCAGCGCCGCGCCGCCCGATATTCCCATGGTGTAAGGCTCAACCAGGGGATTGCGGAACATTCCCTGCAAAATAACTCCGGCAAGGCTCAATGCGCCGCCGACCGCAATACCGAGAAAAATACGTGGCAGACGGACTTCGCACAGGATAGTGCGTTCTATCGTGTTTTCACCGTGCACAAACGCCGACAGAAGTTTTGCGAACGGTATGTTGGCTGAACCGAGGCATAAGGAAATAATTCCCACACCGGCCAGTAGTCCTCCCAGAATTAAAATCGCCGTTGTCCAATGTGCAAGTCTGTTTTTCATTAAAACGTCGCCTTCACCCCGCCCATGACGCTTACGCCGGGCATGGGATAACCGTTAACCAGCTGATATTGCTTGTCCAGAATATTGTCTCCGCGGACATAAATTTCCACACCCTTGACAATGGTCTGCGAGGCATACGCACCCAGGGTCATAAAGCCCCCCAGTTCCTTCGTGTTGGCCCGGTCGGCATAGACCGAGTCGGTGTACTCGGCGTTCACATTGCATTTAAATCCCTTTTTGTTCTGATATCCCAACCGGCATCCGACTTTGTTCTTTGGTCTGTAAGTCAGGGTTTCGCCGTCATATTGGCCGCTTGTATCCTGCGCGCCAAGCAACGTGTAATTCAAAGCACCTGAGATTTCCTTGCTGAGCTGCGCGTTTAATTCCGTTTCCACGCCCTGCAGGAAGGCGTCATTGATATTTTCCGCCTTATATATTCCTTGGCCGTCATCAAACCACGCAATCAGGTTTTTCACATGGCTCTGGAACAGGGAGACCCCTATCATGCTTTTCTCTCCAAGCTGTTGCTGAATTCCAGCGTCGTAGCTGAGCGATTCCTCCGGTTTCAAATCCGGGTTTCCCTCATTATATTCATCCCGCCAGTAGAGTTCGTCAACCGTGGGCGCCCGGAATCCGCGGCCGATTGAGGCTTTCAGGCCGGTCCCCTCAAAAATCTTGTAGAGACCGCTGATCTTCGGACTTAACTCGGCGCCCCACATTGACTGAATATCGCAGCGCAGTCCGGGCGTGACGACGAATTTTTCAAGAAACGAGATTTCGTCCTGCAAAAAGCCTGCGCCGGTAAAGAGATCGCGGTTGCCGCCGATGCGAGAGACACCCCCGGCATCCTTGATGTTCACGCTATCGTTTTCCAGATAAACTCCTCCCAGGAGTAGTTGTCTCTCGCCTACAGGCAAAGTCTGCTGGATGTCCAATCCGGCTTTCTGATTCCGGCTGATATCATCGGTAAAGCTGTCGGGGTCCTTGTAGTCCTGCCAGTTCTGGTTAAGGAAGGCTTTGCTGGTGAGAACCGTGTTGGTTTCAAATTCGTATTTATGCGTTAGGTCAAACCAATACTGCCGGTCGTACTGCTTGGCATTGGGGGTTAACCAGCTTGTCGAGCCGGGCACGCCTTTGTTCTGTCGTGAAAAGCCGGAGTTCAGCGTCAGCCGTGATTCCTGGGTCATGTCATAATCCAGCTTGCCGGAAATGTTGTAATTGTCACATGCGCTGTTTTCCCTCCATCCGTCGGACGCGTTCTGACTGGCCGTGATCAGGTAGCCGACGTCGCCTATTTTCATCCCGTTATCCAATTGGAGAATACGCGTGTTTTTTGTGCCATACGATGCCGATAAATCCGTCTGAAGCTGCTTCGGCGGGTCCCTGGTGACAATATTGACCACTCCGGCCATGGCGCCGGCGCCGTAAAGAACCGAACCAGGGCCGCGGATCACCTCTATCCTCTCAATCTGATCAACGGGATACATGGAAAGATCAGTCTTTCCCACGGAAGCAACATTAACCGGTCTTCCGTCAACCATAACCAGCACCTGATTACCGGAAGATCCGCGCAGGGTAATCTCACTCTCCGCCCCCATGGAGCCGTAACTGTTCACGCGCGCGTCGGTGACTTCTGCCAGCACTTCGCCGACGTTTTGCGCATTCAACTCCTCAATTCTTTCTCTCGGGACCACCGAAACGCTCACGCCCAAGTCCCGGATGGCTTGAGGAATACGAGAGGCGGAAACGACAACGATATCAGATTCGGGAATATCGGCTTCGGAAACCATCTGTGTTGCAACCGGCACAGATGGTTCGGACACCTCTGCCACGGCGTTAGATTCTTGCGCCCGGTTGCTTTGAGAAATTATTAATACCGCCACAATGCCGATCACTGCTGTTATTATTCTGCTTGCACTCATTTTTTCCTTCCTGTTGTTTTTTCTTAGGTAGGGCGAACCCTCCGGGTGAGCCGCTCTTTGGACGGCTCGGCAGGGACGCCTCGCCCTACCTTTTGAACTTCCTATGCATACAATTCATCTCCTGAACAAATTCAGCACTCCGTGGCACTGGCAGGCTGTTCCCACTGCCAGTGTCCTTGGTTTTTTAATCTCAATCTCCTTCATAAACGCCAAGAATTCCGAAGTTTTTATTGCCCCGACGCCGGGGGCCATCTGTTCGGACGCGAAGATTTTGGCGCAGTCAAACAGTCCAAAAACGGCGTATTCCAGCAATTTGTATAAAGGCGCCGGTCTGGGCTCGCGCGTTAAAACACATTCTTCCGTGAGATGCGGGCATTCCTCCAGACACAGCTTTCCCCTGGTCATGTAGCTGAAAATCAACCTGGCATTCGGTTCGTCACAGCCGAGGAACAGGCTTTGCGGAAGTCTTTTCGTCACATCGGAAATGGAATCGGAGAGCGGCCTTAAATGAAAATACTCCCTGATCCACTTTCCGCAAGTATGTTCCGCATAAGTGGGAACGATGAAATCGGGTTTGAGCTCTAAAGCCAGGTCCCAGGCATTCTTCGCATCCTTCAGGATAAAGTCCTCTTTAGCTACGAACTCCTTCGCCTTGCAGTCGGGATCGTTGTCCACCAGGATTATGCGCGCGTTTTGCTTCTTGAAAAAACGACAGGCCTTGGCCCCAAAATTTCCGCCGCCAATCACCAGCGCTGTTTTGTTGCTCATTGTTTTCTTCATTCTTCATCCTCTCTTTGGTTCAGATAGTAGACTATACAATGCAGACTTTGGATGGCAGACTTTCTGTCATTCCCGCGTAAGCGGGAATCCAGAAAAGATCTATCTGAATCTGGATTCCCATTTTCATGGGAATGACATTAGTGGCGATAGCCAAGCAAAAAGTCTAAAGCCTGATGTCTAGTGTCTAATTACAGTTCATCTCCTCCTTCTGCTACTTCCGGATGTATTCGTTTCAACATTTCGGGCAAGCCGTACAAAATCAATCGTGGCGAAGGGATGGTGATGACCTGAGAAACCAGGTCGTCATAGACGCGGCCGGTTTTAACGGCGGAAATCTTTTCCCATCCTTTTCTTTGCCGCAGGGCCTCCTTGCCGAAATTTCTTCCCATGTAGGGGAGGATGATCACCTCGGGATCTTTGCTCAAAATAAATTCCGACGATATCCGCGGGAAGGGTTGGTTGATTTCTCCGGCAATATTATCTCCGCCGGCGATTTCTATCAGATCGTGGATAAACGAACCCTTGCCGCAGGTGAACAGCGGATCGCATCCGGCTTCCACGTAGACCCGCGGACGCGGGATCCCCGCCGTCTTGCGGCTGGTTTCTTTGATGACCTCCCTCATTTTGCCAAGAAGCGTTTCCGTCCGGCCGCCCGCCCCGAGGATATCGCCGATCTGTCTTGTCTTGGCAAAAATTTCTTCTATGCTTTGTTTGTCATCAATGACTACGACTTGGATTCCAACGGCGGATAATTTCTTTGCGGCCGATTGTTGTCCCGCAAAGCCGCTGGCGAGGACAAGATCAGGCTTGAGAGCTATAATTTTCTCAATGTTGGGCTTGGCGTATGTGCCAACTAATTCCGCGTGTTTGACCTGTTCCAGATAATCGGAAGAGGTCGTCACGCCCACGATCCTGTCCTGCAAACCCAGTTCAATCAGGGTTTCATCGTAGCTGGGCGCAAGGCACACGATCCGCTCAGGGACCGCCGGCGCCGCGCGAACGCCTGAACAGATAGTCAGGGAAAAGAAAACGATAAAAAAAGGTTTGGACATATGAATTATCTGAATCATTTTTAAACTGTTTCCCGTCAAGCCTGTTTTTTTCTGTCATTCCCGCGCAGGCGGGAATCCAGAAATTTACTCTAATCCTGGATTCCCGATTAAATCGGGAATGACATTTGAAAATAAAAAAACCTCCAGACTCCCGCCGAGTCTGAAGGCTTTGAATACGAGACAAACCCTCATTTTCCTTTCAAGCGAAGGAGCCAGAACGGCTGTTAACCGTTACTTGCAACGAGTATGAAAAGAAACGTCTTCTGACTCCCGGCTTCAAATCCTGCCCTATGGCAGGATAAACCTACTCCTTCGCCTTCCCGTTTGCCTTTCAACCCCTTGACTTTGCTCAGGACCAGGGCTCACAGTGGCTCTTGAAGTTTCGTAGCCGGTTACAGAGGCGCGACCGTATCCGATTTTCACGGATTTCCGTACTCTCTTCACAAACGAACTTGTTATTCCAAAGAACTGGCACTAATATATCGCAACCTTGCATCCTGTCAACAGAAATTTCCAAATTTTGAGATGAATCTTACTGATTGATAGAAAGGAATGTCTGCGCTATATTTTTATCCATGCAGTTTGATACATGTATGCTTGAACAAGCGGTATTGATAGGCGGAATGGCCTGTTGTTCTTACCTGATCGGCGCGATTCCAACCGGATATCTTTTAGCGCGTTTTAAAGGCGTGGATATCCGCAAGGTCGGCAGCGGCAATATCGGGGCCACGAACGTCTACCGCTGTGTCGGAAAGAGCTGGGGCATCCTGACCTTCATTCTTGATTTCTTGAAGGGCTACCTGCCCGCGGCTCTTTTCCCCCTGCTTGCTCAGCGCTGGACGAATGAATCTTACGGCGCTTCATTATCAGTGCTGTGCGGATGCTTGGCGGTGGTCGGCCACAACTGGCCGGTCTACCTGCGTTTCCGGGGCGGCAAGGGAATGGCGACGGGGGCCGGGGCGCTTCTTGGCTTTGCACCGCTGGTTATGTTGATCGGGTTGGTCTCCTGGGTGATTTTTTTCCTGGCAACAAGGTATGTATCCCTGTCCTCCATGCTGGCGGCAATAGTCATTGCCGTCTCGGCCTGGCCGCTTTATACCGAACATAGATTAATTCCGGCAACATTGACGATCATGTGCGCCGTTATTATCTGGCGGCACAAGAGCAATCTGCAGAGGCTTTTGGCGGGCACGGAATACAGGTTTGTGTTCGGCAAGAAATAAAATACACGCTTAGTTTTTCCTGGGCGCAACAACAACCCGGAAACCGATCATGGTATTGCTTTTTTCCGGCAATGCGTTGCTCCGGTGACTGATGGTCAGAATTGCCGGCGTGGAATTATTCCAGGCAGCCCCCTTTAAAACGCGCGTTGTTTTGGTTTCGTCAGACCAGTCACGGCACCATTCCCACACGTTCCCCCCCACTCCATAAAGCCCCCATTCATTAGGCCCGCTTTTGTCGACGGGGGCGGCTACAACAAATCCATCATCATGATTGCGGATAAATTTTTCATTCTGAAAAAAACCGTATATTATGTTCGCGCCTTCCGTCCCCTTATAATTAAAGGAGTTGGGCGGCGGCCATTGATCGCCCCATGGATATTCTTTTTCCCGGCCACAGAGGGCAAAATCAATCCATTCTTTTTCGGACGGCAATCTGAATTCACAACCCGCCGGAAGCTGACGGCGGCAATTGCGGTTCAGCCAACCGCAATAATTATTGGCATCCTCCCATGAAACTTGCACGGCCGGCTGATCGGGGAGATCGATGACGTGCTCGTAATATTTTTTCGGATCATGGGCGCGGTTAAACCGTTTATATTGGGCATTGGTCACCTCATATTTGCCGACCCAGATTGCAAGCGACTCAATCCGGATGAATGCGATGAACTCATCTTTGTCAATTTGTACTATTAATATATTACCCGGCACCCGACCGGCGGCATCAGCCGATTGATTGCCGGAAACTACCGTGGTTGATGATTTTTCAAGCCCCGTATTGTCGCCCATGCCGTTCACACCCTCCGGCAATAGACAACAAATTAAGGCAACGATGGAGGCGCCATATTTTCTAACCAATAAGTTCCTGAAGATACTCATTTACAATCATGCCTCCTGATGTTAAAAAATATTTACCCTCTGCGGATTATCGGGCGAGTGGTGAAATTGGCAGACACGCAAGACTTAGGATCTTGTGCCGCAAGGCTTGTGGGTTCAAGTCCCGCCTCGCCCACTTTTTCCCTTATAGATTCCCTTGTGCAGAGTTTTTTCCTGCATGAATAATTCTGGGGTTGCGGCTTACTTAATTACCGTAATATTTTTCAATAAGCGGCGCCGTCAGGTCTTCCTCAATTTTAACGATCGCGATTTCCCGCCGGGCGTTTTCAACGGAATCGGAAGCGTGCGCCGCGTTCACCATGATGTCTTGTCCCAATTCGCGCCTGACGGACCCCGGCTGGGCCTTGCTCGGGTCGGTTGAACCAAGGAGGCCGCGTATCTTTTCCACCGCATCCAGACCGGCATAAACCATGGCCAGGCACTTGCTACGGCCCCCTTCCGCTTTTTCATCCGGAGAGCATTTCGGGGGATAACAACCCGTCATGAATTTTATGATCTGATTAAACTGCTCATCACCCACCAGCGGGGCAATATTTTCCTCAATCATGTTCCTGATATTAGGAGGAATCTCTATGTTGAATTCCTGCTCAAGCAGCTTTATCGTCTTCTCGCCCACCCGGATTCTCATTTTTTCACGCAGAATCGAACGGACCGGACGGTAAAATTCCTCAGCCTGGACCACGCTCATCCGATGCACTTTGGCGGCGATAATTTTCAATCCCGACCGCGAAAGCATGTCTATGATGTTTCCGGGCCGGGCATTGGGGAAAAGAAAATTGTCGGGTTTGATGAGAACCAGCGTTTGTTGCCACTGAGGATTTGAATCGCTGGCATCAATCGCCTTCGTGAGCAGGCCGCCGTCACTGCTGCTGTGGCGGCTCCACAGCTTTAATGTTGCAGCCGTGTCGTCAACGCCTGATCCGATCAGCACCGCCGGTTCAAAATATTTTACCTGTTTATTGTCGTCCACCACATAATCGCCGAACGTGTCGCGGATTGTTTCCCCGGTTCCCGTGATCACCGAGCCGGCCGTGTCCTTGACCTTTTGCAGGGCATTTTCGCCCTCAAGCAAAATCATCATAACCCGTCTTACCTGGCCGGTTTTGTGATCGGGAGAATAATTTTTCAACACATAATCAGCGAGCAGGCCGCGCATCTCCGGCTCAAGATTTTTGTCGTTGCCGACAACCGCGGCGTATTCCCCGGCAAGCATCGGACTCGGCGCAAACATTCTTGCGCCGACGAGGTCAAGCCCCGTGCGGCTCATAAAGCGGCCGATCACCCCGCCGGTTCTTGACTTGGCGATCGTATGAGGATTAATTAATACAAAAGCTAATTCGTTTGCCATGACGCCTCAAAATGACTATTTAATCCACATATTTCATGAGCGGATAACCGCTTGTGAAATATGTGCTTTGGCTATCCGTCAGTTGATGGATAGCCAAAGTTTCGGCGCGGCGTAAAATACGCCTTGCTCAAGATTAACCCTTCGACGCGCCGAAAGGATAATCCTGAGCAAGCACGCTCCAGCGTGCACGTCGAAGCCTTTCAGGCGGATATTTCACGTGAAATATCCGGGTTAATCTGGGCGGAATATACATTTTTCTTTTAAATAAACAAGATAAAAAACGCGACATGAACAAAATCTCTTCAAACATTGCCAGGCGGCAGGCGGAAATCTGCCTGGCGCTGGTCAAGGAAACGGACCGCGCCGTGGTTGATGGCCGCCGGAGCGCCGACCAGGTTCTGGCCGGATTTTATCGGCGGCACCGCGAATATGGGGCGCGCGACCGAAGATTTTTTTCAAATGCCGTTTTTTCATGGTTCCGCTGGCGCGGCTGGTTGAAAACGCCATCCAATGAAAACATTGCCGCCGCAATCCTTCTTGACGCGACAGATATTCCCCCGCCGATTGAATATATGATTCAACAGTCAGTCTTGACCCAAACCGACTTGAAGCCCCTCGGTCCGTTGAATGTTGATGACAAGGACGTCGGCCTTCAGAATTTACTAAAAGGCGAATGCCTGAGTATTGAGCAATTGGCGCCTGGCTGGTTCCCCGGTTTGCTTCACACGCCAGACGTAAAAAACATAAATGAAGGCAAACATCATTTGGTGCAGTGCATCCGGACATTCCAGACAAGACCGCCGACCTGGTTAAGACTCCGATCCGATCAAAAAAACGAGATGATTCATTCATTAACTCAAATGGGAATTAAAACCGGAACCCATCCTTTCATTGAACAGGCGGTCTTTGTCAAAGGCCCGAAAAACTGCGACCTTTCGCAATTACCGGGCGCCGAGGCTCAGGACCTGGCGTCGCAATGCGTCGGAATATGCTGTAACCCGAAACCGGGGGAACAATGGTGGGATGTCTGCGCCGGCGCCGGCGGCAAAAGCTTCCATCTGGCCGACTTGATGGGGGATAAAGGATTTATCCTGGCGACCGATATCCGGCCGTCAATCCTGGATCAGCTGTCAAAACGATTGAAAAGAAATAATTACCGCTCAATCCGAACGTCAGCCTGGAATGGCATTGCTGATCCCGCGCCGGATAAATATTTTGACGGTGTCCTGGTTGATGCGCCCTGTTCCGGAATGGGAACATGGCACCGCAATCCCGACGCCCGCTGGCGGATTTTTCCTGACCAAATCAGGAATTACGCGGACGTCCAGAAAAATTTGCTTCAAATCGCCGCCACCAAAGTCAAATCGGGCGGCAGGCTGGTGTACTCAACCTGTACCTTGACAACGGTTGAAAATATTGATGTAATTAATCATTTCCTTGGACAGCATGCGGCATTCAAGCTTGAGCCGACATGCAATCCATTGGACCGCAAACAAAGCAACGGTTTAATCTGGATCTGGCCGTGGGAATGGAACTGCAACGGCATGTTTATTGCTGTCTTGAGAAAAGATTAACAACTGTTCAGGCAGAATTCAGTTTATCCGGATTCATACCATGACATCCTCAATAAATTCCAAACTTCTTGATGACATGCTGTTTCTCAGGCAGCTTGCCACCGACACGGTGGAAGCCTCGCGCGTCAAGCCGGGCAGTTCTGTCGGACAATACGGCCCCAACGTTACCGGTAAGACTCTCATCCGGCCGGGCGGCCGTGATTGCTATCCCGCCTTCTGGATCCGCGATTTTGCGATGTCCCTGGGAAGCGGATTGATCAGCCATGAGGAAACAACCCATGCATTGTTTCTCACGGCACTGCGCCAAGCGCCCGAGGATTGGCACACCAAGACCGGCAGTTTTGTCCCACGCGGCTCAATAGCGGATCACATCACCTTCCAGGGACGGCCCATTTTCTTCCCGGGAACCATTGACGACTTTGAAAACCAGGGCGGTCCGTGGGGCCGCTATCCTTCGCTGGACGACCATTTCTACTTTATTGAAATGGCGTGGCACCTGGCCATCATCGCCGGGCAGGAAAAGATTTTGACCGCCGATATAGACGGCACAAGCATGATTAAACGTCTGGATTTGAGCTTCGCGGTTCCGCCGGCAACGGACGACTCGGAACTTGTCCGGTGCGGGGAAGAGAACCGCGGCGTTTCATTTGGATTCACGGACTCGGTTGTCCACACGGGGCATTTGCTTTTTTGCTCCCTCCTGCGATACCGCGCGGCCCGGCAGATGGCGGAACTGCATCAGCGCCTGCAGAATGGGGATGCGGCACAAAAGTATTCACGCATCGCTGACGCCATTTTCGCGAGCTTGCCGCGCATATTTGGACACGAAAGCGGCCTGCTGCGCGCCAGCACCGGAATGAGCGCCCAACCCGATGTCTGGGGTTCCGCCTTTGCGGTTTATTCCGGAATACTGAAAAACACGGACGCGGCGGGGGTGGTGCGCGCGCTGCTGCAAGCATTTCGCAACGGTACTATTTCATGGAAAGGCAATATTCGGCACGTGCCGACCGATGCCGACTTCAGCAGCAGTTCGGCGTGGGAACAGGTTGTTGGAAATTACCCAAAGAACCGGTATCAGAACGGCGCCTATTGGAACACCCCCACGGGATGGGTCTGCTTTGCAATCTCCCAAATCTCCGAACACGACGCCCAACAAATTGCCACTGATTATGTCAATGAACTCCGGGATGGAGATTTTCGTCAAGATGACGACCATGGCTCGCCATACGAGTGTATCCACCCCGAGAATGACTTTCGTCAAAATCCGGTTTATATGACGAGCGTGACATGCCCCTTGGAAGCGTTTCGCCGTCTCGGATGGCTGGCGGATATACGGGATTGTGCAGACCGGAAGACCCTCGGTTCCGCTTCTGCATTATTGCCATAAAGCTCAAAATCCATTATCTTTTGGGGCAAGCATTTGTTAGCGCTGATTTCTTGATACCTTGCTATATGTGATTATATGAAGGCTGGATTCCTGGATAAACTGGTTGAAAAACTTAACAAGCTTGATCCGCAAAACCTTCAGGCGCAGTTCTTGCGTCTGTGGCAGGAGAAGGGATTGCTGGAGACGATTTTCAACGCATTGCACGACGGCATTATTGTGCTTGATCCGGACGGCTCTGTCGCCTACGTCAACAGCGCCGCGGCGGCAATGCTTGGTTTCACAATAGATGCGGCCCAACGACAACACATTTCAAAATACCTGAAGGAGATTGAATGGCAGAAGATTTTGAACCTGGAGGAACAGGAGTGGTCAAAACTCATCAGCCGCGAAATAGAAATCACCTACCCCGAAAAACGCTTCCTCAATATGTACATCATGCCCATTGCCCTCAATGAGGGCAAATCTAAGGGAGCGGTCGTTATCCTGCGCGATATAACCTCGGACCGGGAAAAAGAAATCAAGGTTCTCAAGTCCGAACGCTTAAATGCCTTGACTTTTCTCGCCGCCGGCGTGGCCCATGAAATCGGCAATCCGCTCAATTCGCTCCACATCCACCTGCAGTTATTGGAGCGCGAACTGGAGAGGCTTCCCGGGGACAGCCGAAAAAACATTGAGGAACTGGTCAGAATATCCCGCAGCGAAGTGGAGCGTTTGAACATGATTATCACCCAGTTTCTCAAGGCAATCAGACCGGCGGTTCCTCATAGACAACCCTGCCGGATAGAAGAAGTCTTGAAAGAAACAATTGATTTTATGAAGCATGAAATAGAAAACCGCGACGTCATTGTGGAAATAAAAACGCCCGAACCAATCCCCGCCATTTCCGTGGACCGGAACCAAATCAAGCAGGCATTTTTTAATATCATCAAAAACTCCCTCCAGGCCATGACCAACGGCGGCATTCTGACAACAACGCTTTTCAGCAACGACCGCTTTCTGGGTATTTCCTTCAAGGATAACGGAGAAGGTATGCCGGCGGAACAGGTCGGGCGCCTCTTCAAGCCGTATCCCTGGCCGGGCCGACACTCGACCAAGGCTGACGGAAGCGGACTCGGCCTCTTTATCGTTCAACGCATTGTCCAGGACCATGGCGGTGAACTCGAGGTCTCCAGTCAGCCGAAAGCCGGCACAACTTTTACGATGTATCTGCCCTTGGCCGAACGCCGGCTCCGTTTGCTCAAGGCGCCGCGCAAACAGCGCACCTCAAAAACTGCGCCAAAACAGGGAAAGAACGAATGAACGACAAGCCGGTAATTCTAATTGTTGAAGACGAGAAAAATACGCGCGAAGGACTTGAAAAAGCCTTGAATCTTAATTATCAGGCCATTCTGGCCGATAACGGCGAGCGCGCCCTGCAGATCCTGGCCGAAAAGCCGGTGGATATACTTCTCACCGATTTGCGCATGCCGGGCATGGATGGGCTTGCCCTGGTCCGCCGCGCCATTGCCCATGAGTCCCAACCCGTTTGCATCGTCCTCACCGCCTTTGGCAGTATCGAGTCGGCGGTTGAAGCAATGAAAGCCGGCGCTTACGACTTTCTGACCAAGCCCCTCAACCTGGATCAGCTTGAAATTGTGATTCAACGCGCTTTGCGCTCGCGCCGGCTTGAAGATGAAAACCGGAGTCTTCGTACCCAGCTTGACCGGAGGTTCGGCCTGGAAGCGATCATTGGACGAACTCCTCCAATGGAAGAGTTATTTGAATTAATCAGGCAGATTGCGCCGACGCGGGCAACGGCTCTCATCCAGGGTGAAAGCGGAACCGGCAAGGAACTGGTGGCGCATGCCATTCACGGCCTGAGTCCGCGCGCGCGCAGTCCCTTCATCGCGGTTCATTGCGCCGCATTGTCGCAAAATCTGCTTGAAAGCGAACTCTTCGGTCATGAAAAAGGGTCCTTTACCGGCGCCGTGGAACGCCGCCGCGGACGATTTGAGCTGGCGGAAGGCGGAACGTTATTCCTTGATGAAATTTCAGAAATTGAGCCGGCGCTTCAAGTTAAACTCCTCCGCGTGCTGGAAGAAAGAAAATTTGAAAGGGTTGGCGGCCAGGAAACGCTTGAGGCCGATATCCGGCTGGTTACGGCCACGAACAATGATCTCGCCAAACTTGTGCAGGAGGGAAAATT
>Ga0247840_10000188_pt1 | contig 125026 bp, 90 predicted proteins | sample LaCruzMarch2015__FD_192404 | JGI IMG/M metagenome (GOLD analysis project Ga0247840, IMG submission 192404) | Freshwater microbial communities from meromictic Lake La Cruz, Castile-La Mancha, Spain - LaCruzMarch2015_17m | ecosystem: Environmental > Aquatic > Freshwater > Lake | place: Spain... | reverse complement strand
CGCTGGTAGTTTGCAAAGTAGCTCCGCTGGTGTTCTGGACAGATCCCAGATCAACAAGGGTAAAAGGAGTATTGGCTGCAGGAAATTCAGTGACGGTTTCTGTTGGGATACCGGCAACGGCTACACCAAACAGTTTACCATTACTCAATCCGGCTTTTTCGATCTCATTTCCGCTGTTGGTTTTTGTACCAACATAGAAATAGAGCTGGCCACCAGTGACATCATCCAGACCGGCTACTACTGTTTTCTCGCCTTCTGTTGGGCTGGCAACTGAATTCTCCCAGGAGAACTTGCCGAGATAGGGCAATTCGTAAGAAGTTCCGGAATTGGGTCCGGTCGCAATGTGTCCGAAAGCACGACCTTCAGTTCCGGCTTCTTCACCATTCATGAAAATACGTTCTTGTGTACCATTTCCGGTAGCTGAATTGTAGAAAGCACTGACAATAGGTAAGTCTGCAGAACATAGACGGTTCATGGCAGCTGCTGTTGAAGGGTTGCTTGCGTTGTAAGTGTCATAAGATGCACCATTCCAGATGTTGATGTTCTGGATGAGGTCAGCGCCGCTGATTACACTCATGTCGGATTTGTTGATCGTCCATTTGGAAACAAACCCGCCTTTTGAGCCATGATCACGTATTACACCAACAGTATTTCCCATCTCATGATTAACAAGTAGGGTAAAGGTCGTATCTCCATTGTCGAAGGCGCCTAGTCCGTCGGCAAGACCACAAAGGGTATATCCGTTAACAGAATCATTGGCAGTAAAAATTGATGTAAAGGCTGCATCAGGTCCAATAGGGCATAAGTAAGGCGTTGAAGCAGTGCTTGGACCAGTTTCGCCGTAAACACTTAATTCGTAAACACTGACGGTACCGCTGATTTCATTGGCGATGGCCAGGTAATATTTTCCATCAGGGCTATCAGATGCATCAATAAATTCAATGCCTTCAGGGCCAAGATCGCCGCCATAGGTGGTAAGGCTCCTGCTGTTATTGTAGTCAACAAATACAGGGTTTGCAGGGTCGGTGACATTATAAATCATTACACCACCCATTCTTTCAAGACCGATAAAGGCATACATTTTGCCTGCAATTTTTCTGATAAGCATGCCTTCGGGCTCAGGTCCTTTGGCACGGCTTCTGCCTTTTAAAGCATTGTCAGTATTGTCAGCATTGAAGATACTTGCAGTAGTGGGGTTGACAGAAGTGAAAACCTCGAAATCATTCTTGCTGTCATACACAAGCGATTTGCTGTCAGCATTGAAAATACTGAATGAACGGCTGCCATTGACATAAATCTGGTCATAGTCTCCGTCTCCATCTGTATCTCCATTCAGGTTTGTCATCCTGAGACGACCAAGGTTAGGTTCTTCTTTTAATACCGCAGCATTCGGGTAAATTGTTGGGTCAAGAATCGTTGAACTTGCACCAACAGTGGTGCGTTCATTTAAACCGGCATATTCTTTTTCATCACCTTCATTGGCGGTTACCACATAATTTACGCCACCCATCTGGTAAGTACCGATACCATCTGGCATGAAGAATGCTTTAATATTAAAATTGGCCAGCAGTGGTGTGCCACTTTTGTCTGATGCATCGAAGCCATTGCCGGCATCGGCATAGTTTTTCGTGCCAAGCGCCCAGACAGAAGTAATGGTCTTGGTAGTGAGATTGATCTCTGCCATTGCGTTATTTTCCTGCAGGCTGACCCAGGCTTTCTGGCCATTTGCAGCGATGGTGATATATTCAGGTTCAAAATCCTGGGAAAGTGTACTAGTTGATTTTGTTTTCCTGATGCCTGTGCTGATGAGTGCAGACTCTTGAGCATTGAAATCAGTGAAATACAAAGTTGTGACATTCGATTGATTTACATTGAGGATGCCACCTGAGATATCAATTATACTTACTGAACCTTCAGGGTCAATTGTATAGGCATCATTAGGCTGGCCTTCGTTGGCTGTCATGATCTTTGATCCGTCCGGGCTGAAGGTAACCATGTCGGGTAGTGTGCCAACGCTAAGCTGTTTTTGGAAAACACCATCAGTATTAAAAAGAACAACGGAACCGTCAAGCTGATCATTGGCATTGGGTGATGCTGCTGCAACGATACCATTTTTAACTGCGATGCTTGTGATGCCACCATAAGGTGTCATATCAACAGAACTAATAAGGCTAATGGCAGCAGGGTTAGTAAAATCAGCGATATCCAGACGATTCTGAATGGCACTGATGATAAAGAGACGTTTGGAAGTTGGATCATAACTTACAATCTCAGCAGAGCTGCTGGAGCTTGGTGAAGGATCGAAACTACCGGTATAATTCAGGCTGATTTCTTTGCTGGGTACCGGCGCGGTACGATCATTGTCTTTGATGTAAACTGTGGTGGAAGCGCTACCGGTGATAGCAAGCCCGGCGGCGTTTTCAAGGCTAAGGACAAAATATTCATCATCTTCCTTGTCCATATCATTGATAACTGGTATCGTGATAAGGTATTCGCCTGAGGTGTTTCCATCCAGGCTAATGGTTTGGCTCAGGAAGGTAAAATCTGAAGTACTGGCTGTGCTAAAAGGAGCAGTTTTTACAACAAGATCTACACTGGAGGTTGAAGGGAAATTCACTTTCAATTTCAGTGTTACACTTGAGGCACTCTCATTGAGGGTATAGAACTTCTTATCCCAGGCAATGGTCGTATTGTAGTTGAAGTTATAATTGTATGTTCCATACATCAAACGAGCTTCACTGTCTTCTACCCCTGCGATGGCAAGAGAATATGCAGTTCCACTAAGGAATGGAGCACCAAAACTAAGGATTGCTGTATCTGCGAGGCTTCCGTTATTTGTGAGTGTGATAGTGGATATACCCGAAATTCCTGTATAATTGGCAGAATTTGTAGCACTGGCAACATTCATATTGGTGCTGAAGATAACTTGAATACTGGTGGTATTCAGCACTTTCGCTGAGACCACACTGGGTGGTCCGGGGAATGACCAGGACGGCCAGGCCTGTGGCGGAGTAGCGCTACCAACACCTACCCAGTTCAATGGATTGAGGATGTTCGCTCTTAATTGAGCAGCAGAAAAAGAAGTGCTTCCGTTATAATATGCATTGACAGTATTTCCGCCAACATTGTCAGAAGCAGTACTCAGGTTGATAGAGCTAGTCCCGTCAATTAATCCTGCAGGGAGTTGTGAATTGCTGCCACTGCAGCTTGTATTGCTTGCCAGCCAGGCATTTGAGCTTAAAGCCGTGATGTAAGTGGGCGCAGCTTCTGTCCCGGTATAAACAATGACCTGATCTCCGCTTGAGCTAAGTCCAAATCCTGAGCCGGCAACATTCCCAACACTGGCTGTCAATGCGCTGGTCTGAATGCGTATGACAGATCCGGAAGCAAGGCCTGCGGCAGGTGCAGTCCATGTGAACCCCCCGGTGCATTGGGCAATCGGATTGCTCGTGTACTTGGCATCAGTAAACCTGATTTGTGTATTTGGAAGAATGTTGACAAGACTAAGCACAGCAATTTCATCCTCCGTAGCTGTGGCATTCATTCTATAGGCCACAAACACCAGGTCGCCGGACTGAAAAACAGTCTGGGCCTTGGTATTGGCAACAGATAATGCAATTATAAGGAATACAAATAATACAATTCTTTTCATATTTATCGAGTTTTAAATTTTGGCAATATTACTTGCCATACACTACATGTATATTACCGTAATATTAACTTTTTGTGAAGTGTGCGTTAATTCATTTGTACTGATTCCTGGCAGTAATGCGAAACAATTGTTGCTTAATGTAATGCCGCTACGAACAGCTTACTGCTATTCACAAACCTATTCATCTGCTGTATCAGAATTATCATGCCTATTCCTTTCCACATTATACACTGTAGCTTCATAAGGGAAAATCCGGAGATCCTGAAAATAATGAAGCTGATCCTGATCACGATGTGTTGAAAGGATAACATATCCGAAACTATGTTCCGGCAAAACAAGTTTTTTCCTTCTTCCAGTGAAATTCAGAATGACAACGATTCTCTCTTCTTCCTGGATTCTGGCATAGGCCAGGATTCCGCGTTGTCCGGTCACCAGAGGAACCCAGCGACCCGATTGTAGTGCAGGATATTTCTTGCGCATGTGGATGAGCGCGCGGTAGAAGTGTAATAAGGAAGAGGCTTGTTTCTCCTGTTGTTCAACATTCCGATGTACAGCATCTTCATTTACAGGCAACCAGGCTTGCCCGGTGGTAAATCCTCCGGATGCGGAGCTGTCCCATTGCATCGGTGTGCGTGCTTTGTCTCTGCCTGTAAAGAAAGGCCAGTATTGTTTCCCGAAAGGATCCTGGATGTCGCGGTGCTTTATCTTCCCATTGCGCATCCCGATTTCTTCACCATAATATACAAAGGGAGTTCCTTTTAGTGTCAGTAGCAAAGCAGCTGCCACCTTTGCTTTTTCATCTTTGTGTGTCAGCCAGGGAAATCGATCAATGCTGCGGAAAAGGTCGTGGTTGGACAAAACATGGCAGGGCCATCCATTGTCGGGAATATGAGAATACCATTTCCTTATGCTTTTGTAGTATTTCCTGGCATTCCAGTAGTTGAAAATCAGGGAGAAATCAAAGGCCATGTGCATGCCTTTTCCTTCATCCAGGTAGCGGGCCGCCATTTCGGAATCCCCTGGCGGCATGGTAAATATTTCTCCAACAAGGACCTTGTCGCCATACTGATCTACCAATTCTCTGAGCTTTCGTACAACTTCGTGTGATTTATTCCGGTTCCGGGTAAATACATGCTGCTGCAAAAATGGGATGCCCCAGAAATGTGGGTTGTCTCGGAATTTCTTATCCTTGGCAATCATATTAATGACATCCAGGCGGAAGCCATCAACGCCCATGTCCATCCAGAATTTTAACTCCTCAAAAAATGCCGCCGATAGCTCCGGATTGCGCCAGTTTAAGTCGGGCTGCTCCTTGAAAAAAGAATGATAAAAGCATTGTCCGGTCAGTGCATCATATTCCCATGCGCTGCCTCCGGCTGCAGAACGCCAGTTGTTGGGTGGCCCACCTTTATAGGCATCACGCCAGATATACCAATCACGCTTGGGATTGTCTTTCGAACTGCTGGATTCCACAAACCATTTGTGTTGATTGGAGGTGTGGTTGAGAATCATGTCGCAAATCACACGAATGCCAAGCGCATGCGCCATCTCAACCAGTGTTTTGAAATCCTCCATGCACCCGTAGATGGGGTCGATCTCCCTGTAGTCAGCAACGTCATAACCAAAATCAACCATCGGAGATAGGAAAACAGGGGATAGCCAGATGCCATCAATGCCCAATTCTGACAAATAGGGCAATTTGCTGATGATGCCTCGCAAATCGCCTACACCATCACCATTGGAATCCTTGAAACTACGTGGGTAGATGTGATAAATGACACCGTGTTTCCACCAAATGAAGGGTTCAGACTGTCGAAACTTCATGCAATTGATGGGTGATCGGGATGTCTATGTCTTGCAGCAATTGCTTTATGATTTTTTCAGCGGTATAATTGTCTGCCCTTTCAACTGCTGCTTTTTTGAATGTGTTTCGCAAGGTTTTGTCTGTGATATAGGTGACAATCCTTGCACTTATATCTTCTGCTGTTTCGGCAAGATAGCCACAGACGGAATCCTGAATGATGTCCTTGGGTCCTTTGGTGTTATAGGCAATGACAGGCAAGCCACAACTCAATGCCTCCAGCACGACACAACTAAAGGTGTCGAATCGGGAAGGTAGGATAAGTAGATCCGCTGCTGCATAAATCTCCGGGAGTTTCTCATGATCAACCCAGCCGGTGTAGGTAGCTTCCGGAAAGGCAGCTTTCAGTTCCTGCTCTGCCGGACCGGTGCCTGCAATGATCATGCTTAATCCCGGAATCTGTTCTTTCGCTTTTCTGTAAATTGCAGGCAATTCGAAAATCCCTTTCTCCCGACTGATTCGCCCGGCAAACAACAGGACAGCCGAGCTGAGATTGGCATCAGCTTGTTCAGCATTGGTTTTTGTCAAATTGGTAAATGTGTTTTCTGCCCAATGTGCTGTCATGAGAATCCGTGAAGACTCAAATCGCATAGAATTTCCTGTAAGCCATTTTTGCTGATCAGAATTAAGTACAAATATTGAATCAAACATATTATAATATATACGCATCACACGTTGCAAATGCTTAACGCTGGTGTCTTGCAGCCCCATGACCTGCCTGGCAAACATCAGCCAGTCAGTATGAAGATAGAAATATGTTTTTACATTGAATATTTTTTTTAAATACAATGCAGCAAGCCCCATTGGTCCCTCTGTGGAACAGATAATTCTGTCATATTTGTGTTTTTTGAATATTCGCTGAATGCTCAGGTAATTCGGAATTCTCAAAGGTTGTTGCCGGTATAGCGGGATGCTGAATTCTGAAATGGGTTTTAAAACAATCAGGTTGCTGTCAGACTGCAGACGCTTGCTGCATACCATAATATCTATCGGTAAATTGCGTGTCTTGATTTCCCGGTGCATGGCTTGCAAAACCATGGATACTCCATTGTGATCATCATATGTGTCGGTAAGCCACAGAACACGCCCTTCTTTACTGATTCCTGTTTCCTCGTCATTGATTTTTAACATACTTTGTTTTATTTATCGTGGGAAAATAGGGGATGAATTAAACATTTTGTAGAGATGAAACAAAGGTCATTAACATCCGGGCTTGATTTTGTAATTAACACAAGCTTAATGATTTAATAACCATATATTAAGGATGAATTAACCTTTAGTTAACATTGTCCAGACCAAATATGTATAGTTTCGTCATGAACATTTAAACCTCATTCTATTCAAAAGCGCGAAGTAGATATTGTCGTAATTTCTGATGTACATCTGGGTGCATTTGGCTGTCATGCAAATGAGCTTTTGCAATACCTCCGGAGTATTAATCCGAAAATGCTGATTCTGAATGGCGATATCGTTGACATCTGGCAATTCCGGAAAAGCTATTTCCCAAAATCGCATTTAAAGGTTATTCAACACCTGACCGATTTGATTGCACACAATACGGAAGTCGTTTATATCACTGGAAACCATGATGAATTGCTACGCAAATTCGTGAAGTTCAACATTGGCTCCTTCAAACTTGTAAACAAACTTCTGCTCGACATCAAAGGAAAGAAGGTCTGGATTTTTCATGGAGATGTTTTTGACATTACCATGCAATACAGCAAATGGCTGGCCAAGCTGGGTTCAGTAGGGTATGACTTGCTCATCCTGCTAAACAGCTTTTCAAATTACATTTTAACTAAGCTTGGCCGTGAGAAAATATCCTTTTCAAAAAGGATTAAAAAAAGCGTGAAATCTGCAGTTTCTTATATCGGAAAATTTGAGGAAACAGCAGCAGAAATCGCGATCTCAAAAGGCTACTCTCACGTGATCTGTGGCCATATACACCAGCCTGAAATGCGCAGAATTGCCAATGCTGAAGGTGAAGTGATGTATTTAAATTCCGGTGATTGGGTAGAAAGTTTGTCCTCACTGGAATATCATAAGGGCAAATGGAATATCTATAATTTCCGTGAAGATCCCTTTGTACAGGCCTATTCCTTGAAATCGACCCGTGAGGAAACCTTAAGCCATGCACAGACTTTTGAAAAACTCTTGCATGAACTGAACATGGACTAAATAGAAAAGAGGAATGATGTTGCCATCATTCCTCTGAGTATATATGAGTATCTGGGGGGGACTACAGGGGGGGTGCTACTGCACGACAAGCTTTCTGCTCAGGAAACCACTTCCCGAATACAAATGCAAAAGGTAAACACCCTTCGCTAAACCGTTCAGGCTTATTTCCTTTTTCAGGGTATTTGAATTTGCAGCGTAAATCTTTCTTCCACTCAGGTCGGTTATTTCTAAGTAGTCGTTATTTCCTGCTGCTGTTGCAAGAATGCTTACTGTTCCATTAGAACTTGGATTTGGGAATACCTGTAAATTTATTTCGTTTGCAGATATATCATCAATCCCAACACAGGGCGCAAAGTTCACGTGGATTGAGTCATTCCCTGTACATCCGTTTACATCTGTTACAGTTACTGAATAATAGCCTGATCCTTTTGTAGAGTCTACCTGAATGCCTGGTGTAATCTCTCCTGTACTCCATAAGTATGAAGCAAAAGCACCGCCGGCAAACAAGGAGGCTGAATGATATTTGCAAACTTCTATGTCAGCACCCAGGTTAAGGTAAGGATTGATTGTAATACTGCCACCAATGAAATTGACAGGAATGCTTTGTCCGGTAGAATTCTCGAAATTGGATGCTGAATTGTTCCAGATCAGGTCACTGAATCCTCCTGAACTGGTGTGTGCCGTGAATTTTAAATTGCAAATCAAAGCACTTCCGAGATTGACAAGAGCAGTGTCTGTCCAGCTTAGGGTAATGGCATTCAGGGATTGTTGAATTACAAAACCATTCGTCAGGCCGGGATTGAGTGACTCATAACCGGAGTAATCAATGAGACTGTCGACTAAGTTAAGTGTTAGCGAAAAACTTTTAATGCCATTGCAATTCCCTACAGTAACGGGAACAACAATGTCGTTGCCATTGCAAAAACTGGTTGTTGGAACCTGCAATTGAATCACAGAGGAGCTGACATTTCCGTTATAAAAAGTGGAGGGGAGCAACAAGGAAGCTGCACCAAGATATTGGCAGGCACCGCTGCTGAGGGTATCCCAACTTAAGGCTGTTGTACCACCCAGGTAAGTAAACTGCAGCACATAAAGGGTGTCATCTCCCAGGCTGATCACTGAGCTAGCAGCCCAAGTTGTCAGGATACTTCCGGCATTGGCTGTGATCGAAAGGGGGCCGGAGGACAATGTTGGATTTGCAGACTGATAACCAATATAGGTTAAAACAGTCGGGTCATAATCCATTTTTAATTGGATATCAGCAATGTTGTTAAAGCTTGCAACGGTAACAGGTATCTGGATGGAGGAACCCGGGATTGCTGTGATGACAGGCAATACCGTGGAATTTGGCAGAATCGGACTAACCGATCCATTGACAAACAAAGCTGGCATTACATCTTCATTCAGATTGGTATACTGGCAATTGCCGGAGTTGAGCGTATCCCAGTTTACTGTTGTGGTGCCTCCATTGTAAGTAAAGGAAAATTCCATCAGGGTGTCACTTCCAAGGTTGATCGGGCTAAGACTATACCAGGATACCAAAACCTGATCCTGGTTGCCGCTTGCCATGACATTAATCAACAAGCCTGAAGACAAAGCCGGATTGACATTCTGAAACCCCTGGTAATTCAACACAGTATTGTCGTATGTAAATAGCTGGGAAATTGAGGCTACTCCATTAAAATCCCCAACCAAAACAGGCATCACTACTGTAGAAGCTGGATACGCATTTTTGGATGGGAAAGTTGTATTGATGACCTGGCTGTAAAGGCCGGAGGTCAGAAATAACAACATTGTGATTAATGATATATTTTTATGCATTATATGATAATTTGATGTAAAAATTGATTTTGAGGTAATGTTGTAAAAAAAGATACGAGGATGAAAATTCTCATCCCCGTAACTTTTACCAAAAATTAATAGATAATCAACCATTGAAGGTTATCGTGTAAGAACAAGCTTGGTCATTACTGAAGATTGAACGACTGCTTTTTCTGTTTGAACCTGAAGGAAATAAATTCCATTGTCAAGATCACTAATGTCATAGTTTAAGGTTTGGGTTCCCTCATTCAGCGAAATGGATTCCAAATGTTTGGCAAGCTGGCCCAGGGCATTCAGAACATTCAGCGAAACAAGTCCTTGTTCTTTCATGCTGACAGTAATATTGAGACTGCCATGGCTTGGGTTAGGATAAGCATCAATGGTCATGCTTGCAGGAGCGATCTGAACTGCTTTGGGCAGGCTAAGGTCAACTTTGCTGAGGGTTTCTCCACTGGCGTCTGCAATTGAACTTCCACCGGCAATGCTAATGCTGTTCATGTCATTGATGTTGGCTGATTTGGCTGTAATGTTCAGCAGGATATCACCGGCATTAAGGTTCATAGCCTCAATTCCATACCATGAAATTCTGAGTTCGTCAGCAGTCTGAAGGAAAACCAGGTTCTCTGTAGTGCCATTTCCAAGGCTTACATTGGTAATTTCAAGGCCTGCAGGAACATTCATGATGAGTGATAATGCAGCTGTTTCAAGCGCATTCAAAGTTCTCAGTGAAAGAACATTTTCTGCAACAGGATTCATGACAACATTGCCTGATTGCAAAAGCGTAATGCTTGAGTTTTCTTTGGCAGGGTTGCCAAATGAACCATTGACATCACCAAAACAAATTGCTTTGAAGTTTAAAGTAGTATTGGCATTAACAACCACAGTGTTTTTCTCAAATACCCAGCTTCCTGCGGCAAAAGATGAAATAACACCGACAAACTTTTTCTGAATCAGCAAGGCATCCGTTGAATTCACACTTTGGCTGGCATTTACATCTGCGGCTTCGAGTTTGAGGCCGGTTAAAGGAGAGATTCCAACAAAGTGCTTTACAGTACCAAGGGCATCATTTGAATTAAGACCACCACTTACCTTTACTGTGGTAGCATCAATTTTATAGGTGCCATCCATAACCTTGAAAGAGTAATTTCCTGTTGCAGTTGTTGCTTGTTGTTCCAGGATTACATTGTTATTATTCTTTAGGATGACGGTACTGTTGTTCATTGGTGTTGATCCTGTATTCATATAAGTAACCTGACCAGAAAGTGTGCGGGTCCAGTAAGAATGATTACGAACTGGTGATCCGGCCATGGGCAGGAAGTTAGGTGCAGTGAGGTTAAATGGATCTGTAATCAGCATGGCTGCGTTGGTTGGAACTGTATCGTTATGGCGTGCTGCTGAGGTCCAATAAGCCCTTGCATCAGCAACTGACCATGTCTGACTTGCAGGTACAGCAAAGAAAGCATCCATACCGGACATGATGTTGTTTTCAAGTCTTAATTCATTGTTGTTGGCATTGGCCATGGTGGCATTGCCATCAATATACATTCCGGTTGGATAACCACAGAAGATGGTGTTAATGGCGTTCAGCCTTGAGTTCCGGCGAATGTGGAAAGCTCTTTTGTGGTTGCTGTTTACAACAGTGGCAGCAGTAACTTTTGGTCCGAAGAAACTGATGTTACTGAAAATGGGTCTTGTACCAGGACTGTTGGATGAGCCTGAGGCATCATTGTCAGATTCAAATCCATTTGAACCGCTGACATCTGCTACGGCAGGATCTCTGAGCGAAACACCAAACTGTACCATGCCACGGAATCCGTTATCTGTATCAAAATCATCATCCCAGCCTCTGAGCGCTACAATGTGACGGGCGTTTACTGAACCCCCAAACCACTCATAAGAATCATCTCCTGAATAGGAAACCTGCACAAAATCTACAGTTGTTCCTGATCCAACACCACCAAAAGTAATTCCATTGATTTCGTTGTTCGGTGCAAAAGCAATACCAGGGAATTCAACCCTTACATATTTTAATATGCCTGAATTGTCGTTGGCAATCGGAGTGGTTCCACCACCATATTGTGCTCCAACACCACCTTCGATGGTAGCAACACCACCTGCCTGGTTGATGGAATCATTTCCACAAATAATCAAACCACCCCAATCACCATAATCACGGCTACCAGCTGCCTGGTTGGATGTAAATACGATTGGAGCAGTTGATGTACCTTCTGCAATGAGTTGGCCACCTCTTTCAATGATCAAAGCTGCTTTGTTTACTTTGTCGCCACGAATAATGGTTCCTGGCTCTATCGTTAGAGTAGCGCCGGATTTTACATAAACCCAGCCATTCAATAAATATACGTTAGGCGTATTGTTTGGAAGGAAGTTAGGTGTGGTAAGGTTGAATGGATCAACAACATTCAACATTGTATTGCTTGCCAAAACACTATTGTTTCTGGAAGGCTCAAGGAAATAGGTTTGCTCGAAGGCAGAAACAAAGGTCGTGGTCATGCCGGCCAGGTAGCAATTTTCAATTCTCAGATCATTGGCAGTAGCATTGGCTTGTGATGAGGATCCATCAATGAATAGTCCGATAGGATAACCGGCAAATACTGAATTGAAAACAGATAATTTGGAATTTCTTCTGATGTGCATAGCCCTTTTGAAATTGCTGTTGACAACAGTAGAAGAAGTAATTTTTGGTCCGAAGAAACTCATGTTTGAGAAAATCGGTTTTGTGGTTGGGAGGTTCCCTGATCCTGAAGCATCATTGTCAGATTCGAAACCATTGGAACCACTGACATCGGCGATGTTGGGGTCTCTTAAAGAAACACCAAACTGAATTTTACCACGGAAGCCATTGTCTGTATCAAATTCATCATCCCATCCACGGAAAGCAATGATGTGTTTTGCATTGACAGTGCCACCAAACCATTCGTAGCTGTCATCACCACTGAAGGAAACCTGGATATAATCAAGTGTGGTGCCTGATCCAACGCCACCAAAGGTAATGCCGTTGATTTCGTTGTTTGGGGCAAAAGCAATACCCGGGAACTCTACACGTAAATATTTTATTGTACCAGAATTGTCTGCGTCGTTGGGTGTGGCTCCGCCACCATATTGTGCACCTACTCCGCCTTCAATGGTGGCAACACCACCAGCCTGGTTGATTGTGGCATTACCACAAATAATAAGACCGCCCCAATCACCATAATCACGGCTTCCACTGGCTTGGTTCGAAGTAAAAACAATAGGTTGAGCTGCTGTACCCTGGGCATTAAGTTGGGCACCTCTTTCAACAATTAAAGTTCCTTTGTTGGTTTTGTCACCACGGATTACAGTGCCGGGCTCGATTGTCAGTGTAACACCGGCTTTCACATAAACAAAGCCATTTAATAAGTATACATTGGAGGCTGTCCAGGTCGTATTGCTGGTAATGTCTCCTGCAGGAATTGTAACTGTTGTGGCTCCATAAACAGTATTTTGTGGGTCAAAATTGGCCCAGCCTGTGGTCCAGTTTACGGATCCGAAAGCGCCGGCATAGTTACAACATCAAAAAATGGATCTGTCAGGTATGAATTGGAAAAAGATGCTGCATTTAAGAGTGGAGAAATCCCTGAAGTCCAGGAAGTATTCGTTGTAATGTCACCAGCAGGGATTGTGATGTTGGTGTTGGGATAGGCTGTGGTCTGGGGATTGAAGTTCGTCCAGGCAGACGTCCAGTCTGTTGATCCGAAGCCTCCGACATAATCAACCTTTTGAAAAAAGGGATTGTCAATGGTGTTTTGTGCAAATGTAAGTGAACAGCTAAGGATTAAAATGCTGATCATTAAAAGTGTAAGTCTTTTCATTTTTTGTTTGTTTGTTAATCTTTGATGCAAAATTATGGCAGTCCAATGCAAAGCATGTAAAGCCTGGATTAAGTAAAAGAGAAGATTCTGTAAAGAAAAGGTTAAGGAATTGTTAAGTCCTAGAGGGTGTAGTTAAGCCCGAGACTGATTGACCTTCCTGGGGTAAAGGAACGGATGACTTGTATCCTTTCTTCCGTTGGGGAGCCCGCTTTTGTGTAACGTTCAGATTGCTGAAAAACAACTTTTTCGGCAAGGATGTCTTTTACGCCACCCTTGATCTGGAAATGCTTCCCGATCTTTTGTACGAAAGTGAAGTCAAGCAAATTCCGGGGCATCTCATAAATGTGAGGCCTTTCGGGTGTGCCTACGATGGTGATCCGCTTACCGATAATATTATACAGCAAACTGGAACTGAATCCGATTTTGTCGTTCTGATAGAAAATGCCGGTATTGATGATATAGGGTGATTGTCCCTGCATCGGTCTTTTTTTGTCGCGGATATATTCAGCATCCGACCGTAATTCACTGGCAATGTAGGAAGCATTGAAAATCACGGTAAAGTCCTTCAGGTTCCGGAGGAAGCCGGTATGGGTGGACAGACGTGAAAAGGATTTTCTCATATCGAATTCTACGCCCAATGCCTGTGCTGATTTGGAATTTACGAACACAAAATCCCAACCATTACTGGCAGGGTAGAAATTCATCTCTATCGGATTGACAAACTCTTTGTAGAAGGCTCCAACTGTAATCATATCCGATGCTGATGGATACCATTCGTAGCGTAAGTCAAGGTTGTGGGTATAGGCATTCTTAAGGGCTGAATTGCCATAAATAGTGGCAGATAGCTGAAAGTCATAAAAAGCATAGGGAGCAATTTCGCGGAACTCAGGCCTGTTTACGGTCAGTCCATAGGCTAGTCGCAGCAGCTTATTGTCAGAGATGTTGTATGTGAAGTTGGCTGATGGAAAGTAATTGAGGGTGTCTTTGCGGATGTCAGGCGTTATGGTATCTGTTTCTGCCTGGAAGCCATCCAGCGATTGGGTGTTTTTCTCAAAACGAACTCCTGTATATAGATTGGCCAGTGAAGTAATTGGAATTTTAATACCAAAATAAGCAGCAATCAGGTTGTTGCCGGCATGATAGGAATACTCAGGACGTGTGTCTTCAAAAATCTTCAATCCGTTCGTGAAATTGAAATTTGCATCGGTATAAGCACTATCGACAGGCTGGTACAAAAGATGCTGATTAAATTGTGCATTGGGAACAGCACGTGCGATGCCGAAGCTTCGGATACTGAATTCTCTGTCTTTCCTTTCATAGAAGAAACCGGCTTTAATCTCTGGCATGAAGTTTCCAATTTTCAGCTTGGATTCGTAATTGGCATTGAACACAAATAGTCTTTCGTGGGTGTCAAAATAGAGACGGCCATTGGATTCTGTGTTCACTGTGGCACCATAATCATAAGCATAAGGTGTATAAGCAGTATCCCCATTGTCGTCCATATACATGGTAGAATAGGTGTAAAACCTGCGCATGTCCGGTTCATTCTTGTGGGCCACGGCATAGCCTGCAGTCCAGTTAAACAAGGACTTATCAGCATTGAACTTGTGTGTGCCACTGAGTTGACCGGTGTAGGTGAAACGATCCATGTATTCTAACTCACTGATCTTTACCAGATTCCCTGATCTGTAATAATCAACACCATCTCTATAGGTAGTGCGGGTGCGTCCAACCTGGCTGATGAGATTCCTGAATTCAAAGGAACTGTTCCCAACCAGAAATGACCAGCTGTGTAAACCTCCGATGCTGACCGCCTGGCTGTATTGCCTGTCGGAATAATCATAAACATAAATGCTCTTATCTGCAATGGTGTCGTAGGTTTCAAAAGCAGCACGGTGTATTAAATCTGTCTTATAACTGGTCCCATAGGATAAAGCTGTAATCGTTCCGATATCCCATTTGCCTGCTTTAAACCTGCGTGAAAAGTCAATGTTGAGCTTTCCGTTGAGCGGGGCTGTCATCTGCTGGGCAGTGGAGGTATTGGAAAAAGATTGCGCAATAGCAGTAAGCCTGCCTTTGTTGGCATCGATCTCTGCTTGCGGTTTGCCATCTGAGAAATCCTGCAGTGAATACAACATCTCTTTTGTTGAGGGAATTCCGGAAGGAAGACTTCTACCCCCATCATCAAATCCTAAAAAATCAGTTTTACCACCTTTATATCTATAGAAATCATTAAATGACGTGCCATCCACAAAAGTGGTGGAATATCCAAATGTAACGGCATTTTTGTCTGGCATGTTCTTGGTGAAAATCTGGATGGCAGCACCACTGAAATCTGCCTGAAGCTCAGGAGCCGGAGTTTTGAATACAAGGATGCGATCCAGCAATGAGCTCGGAATGACATCAAAAGAAAATGCTTTGACATCAGACTCTGAACTGGGTGCAGTTGTGTTGTTGAGTAAGACAGTGTTATAACGCTCAACAAGCCCCCTTACCATCACAAAACGATCGTCAACAATGGTTACGCCAGGAACCCGGCGGATCACTTCTGAAGCATCTTTGTCCTGTGAACGACTGATCTGTTGACTTGATATCGCATTGACAACAAGATTGCTTTGCCGGATTGAGCTGATCATGGAAACCTCTGTCCCTGTGACCCTGCGCTCTTTGATCACAACACCCTGCAGGGCTGTGGCTTCTTCTTCAATAAGGATGTCCGGAATGATGGTGGGTTTATCACCACTTACCTTAATGTCTTTTAGGGTGATTGCCTTGTATGAGATAAAGGTTACCACTATATTATACTTACCAGGATTCAGGTTTTTAATAGAGAACTCTCCGTTCAGCCCGGTTACTGATCCTATCTGGGTTCCCTGGATAACCACATTTGCACCAATCACGGTCTCGTTCGTTTTTTTGTCCTTAACGATTCCCTTTATTTCTCCCTTTTGGGCAAAGGCTTGTGCTGAAATGAAAATAAAGAGCAAACAGAAACTGTACAATAAGTTTCTGGAAATTATAGATTTACGCATATCTTTTTTTATTCTTAATACCGACGGCAAAGGTCAATACAGAATAAGCGGAGTGGATTACGCTAGCGTTAAATTTATATTAAGTTATTGTTAAGCTGAAAAAAGCCGTAGCAATTATGAAATCTGAGCCCGCAAATGCCCTGAAATTTAAGATCGGAAAAAGAAAGGGATTACTTTGGAATATTGCTTGTTTGATATCCTGACAAAGTATATTCCGGGCTTTAGTCCAGGGAAGGTAAGGCATGATGAACCTGACTCGGTATCCATCGAAAATGATATCTCGTCAGCCTTTTGCCCGTTCATGCGAAAGCAAGTGATAGTGTATTTTCCGGGAACCATTTGTTCCCAACTGAAGACCATACCTCTGCATGCAACACCATAATATAGCTTGCAATCTGGTTTTGGTTTTGCCGGGCTTGGTGTAATCCCGCTACTTTGCCCAATGTTCCACAAGGTCAGACTGTCCAGCACAGTGTTAGAAGCAGTGGTTTGTAACAATTGTGCTACAATCGGATCTAAGCCTGCCATGAAAGAATTGCCAAGCGTTGTTTGCTGAAAGAGTGTTGCATAAAATACATTGGCTGCAAGATATGTCCCCGCCAGCGAAGGATGTACCACATCACTGTACAGGACCAGGGAAGGCTCTGCCATGCGAACTTCACGCCAGGCACAGCCTACCGGCGCTACCATGGCCTGGATACTGTCTGCCAGGTGAAGGTAACTTTGGCGTAAGCGTCCCTGCATCTGCCAATAGGTGTCAAATCCGCCAGAGGCCAGGATGTCTGCATCCCCGTTCTGATGGGCAAAACTCAGGAACATAACGGTTTTGGCTGTAGGGTTGTTGACATGGATCAGGCTGTCCAACAACACTCCATAGGGGTAAAACTGGGTCTCAACAATGTCAAACATCGATGGAATCTGACTTTGTTCCTGGAGGACAACAAAATCCCAATTTCCGGCTTGAATCTTTTGTAAGGTCTGGGGATTGGTGGAATGTGCCTGCAATGTATAGCCTCCGAAAACACTCTGGTCTGTTTCAACAACATGCCCACCGGCCATGGAGAGATTTTTAAATACTGTGGGTAAATCATTCGCAAAAGTGAGGCTGTTCCCTATGAATAATACTTTGGTTGTGTCCTGCGCCTGAATTGACAATTGAAGTAAAAACAACAACAGGGCAAGGCTAAATTTGATAATAGGAGTTTTCCGCATGGATCAGGGCTGCTTTATTCGGTGTGTAGTGACTGCTGTGATAAAAATAGGTCCTTTACAGGCCGGGACAAAAAATCACCCCTCGAAGATAAACAATCTTGTTTTTTCTCTGATATTCCTGCTGAGAATTTGTGGTGTCAACAAAAAGTATTATATTTGGAGTTGTTGTATATTATATAATATGCATCATGTTAGATATTAAACTGTGATTAAAAATCCTCACCTCTGTCTCGTCTATCTTGCCCTGATTCTTATCCAGGTTCTAAATGTGATTGATGTTGCCTTTTCAGGAGTATTGCCCATGTCAACGGTGATTTTGGGGTTCTTGCACAACATCTGGGCAGTATTTCCGGATTTGGTACTTACGCCTTCTGCCATACTGCTGCTGAACGTTTTGTGGCTCTGCCTGATGGTCGCTGTTGCTCCCTTTCTGATAATCGGCAAACGATGGGCTGGCAGCATTGTCATCGCAATTGCTTTGTACCAAGTTAGTATAGGCCTGTATCATTTTGGCTTAGCACTGATCTGGGATGTTGCTTTTAAGGGATTATGGAGCGGCATTGTGCAGGGGATACTCGGATTGTTCCTGATGCTGGAGGTATTCGGATACTGGGTTACACGAAAAGCTTCATAGCAGCATACTTCAGTGAAGGTCCGGTATAAATAGAATATCTTTGATGTTCAGTTGAAAAATTTTGAAAGCCGGCGAAATATCCGTTCCGGGATGTATTTTTGAACTTTAATTGGATCTCATGGCCGTACAAGCGAGTTTTACCCGCAGTCTGAAGGAATATGTAATTATTACCATCGCCTTGTTCATCAATGCTTTGGGCTGGACTGCCTTCCTCATTCCCTCGAAAATTGTCGGAGGTGGCGTTGCCGGTATCTCTTCCCTGGTGTTTTATGCAACTGGTATGCCAATGGCGGTTCCCCTTTTGGCCATCAATGCGATCCTGGTGATCGTCGGACTAAAAATTCTTGGCCGTACTTTTGGCGTGAAGACTACCTATTCTATTCTGGTTCTCTCCGGATTTATTGCCATCTTACAATATTATATTAAAGATCCGATTGTCCCTGAACGTTTTATGTCCTCTATTATCGGAGGTATACTGTGTGGTTTTAGTGTCGGGCTGATATTTTCCCAGGGCGGCAGCACCGGAGGTACCGACATCATTGCCATGATCGTCAATAAGTACCGCAATGTGAGCCAGGGCAAAGTCATTCTGCTTTGCGATGTGGTGATCATTGCCTCTTCTTTTTTGCTTTTCAAATCGCTGGAAACAGTGGTGTATGGCTATGTCACCATGACTGTAACGTCCTATGCCATTGACCTCTACCTGACGGGTACCAAGCGTTCTGTTCAGATGTTTATCTTCTCCAACGAAAGCACTGCCATTGCGGATGCCATTGGCAAAGACATGGGAAGGGGCGTGACTTTCATCAAAGGGAAGGGCTGGTATTCGGGTGAGGAAAGGGACATCGTTCTTGTCATCGTCCGCAAAACGGAATCTCAGCTGATCTTCAGAACTGTCAAGGAAATCGACCCCAAGGCATTTATATCGCTGGCCAGTGTTACCGGGGTCTATGGGGAAGGATTTGAAAAACTCCGCTAAGGCTTAGTTCTCTAGCTTACTTCTTACTCCTGGTGAATAGATATTGTACTAATACACAAATCACCAATGTTAGGATGGTGTTGAGCACAACGCGCAACAGGGTAGGGAAAAACTCACTAAACCTGAAGGCTTCCAGTAAGAACAAGGCAAAGTGGTGAAGGAATATCATGAAAAATCCATAGGATAGAAACCAATTCAGGCCCAAATCCCTGATGCCTGGCCGGATACCGGGCTCATATTCTTTTTTGGAGGTAATCAGCCCCAAAACACCCGGACGGGAAAAGGCCATGAAGGTTGCGGCAGCGGTATGCAAACCCCAGCTATTGGTGAAGGCATCTATGGTGAATCCCATGCCGAAACCCGCCAGCAAAAGCAACCAGGCCGGGGTTTCAAAAGGAAGTAACAGTATGAAAAGAACGTATACGTAAGGGTTGAGAAAGCCTACCAGGTTGATGTGGTTTAAAACCATGACCTGGGCTGCTGCCAGCAGAAAATAGCGTAAAATGTTTTTTAAGACCTCGTTATTCATCTACAGTAAACTTTTCCAGGGTGCTTTTCTCTTCTTTGAAATAATCTGTCACGACATACACCCAGGCCAGCTTGTTCATGTCCTGTGATAAGGTAATGGTGATGTCATAAAAGTTATAACCCTTATCCACTTTGAATTCTTTGATAGTCCCGATCTTAATGCCCTGTGGGAAGATACTGGAATAACCACTGGAGATGACTGTGTCTCCCTTGGCAATCAGCACATTGGCCGGTATGTCTTTGAGCGTGGCTGTATGGTAATTCATCCCGTCCCAGACCAGCGTCCCGACGAATCCGTTTTTCTTGACTTTGCAGGAAATCTTGGTTTGCTTGTGTAAAACGCTGATAACCCATGAGAAATGAGGCGATACTTTGGACACGATTCCAACGATGCCATCGGGTGCGATCACGGCCATGTCAGACCTGATGCCATCCACCGTTCCTTTGTCGAGCATCAGGTAATTGTTCCTGCTGTTCACGGAATTGTGTATGACTTTGGCCGGGGTGTAGTTATATTGTTGTTTCAGCAAGGTGTCGACACTGCTGAAATGGGTGGTATCCTGAGACCGCATAGATTCTTTCAGCATCCCCCGCAATTTTGCGTTCTCAGCTGCCAGGGCCATATTGGTCTGTCGTAGGCCAAAATACTGGGCAACATCATTAAAGCGGTTGTTGATTCCCCCGGTAAACTCGGAGGTTGCGTTGAATACGACAGACGATTGATACTGATAATTCCGGACCATGAGAATTACAGCAATTACTTCCAGAATAATGAACAGGAAGTAATAGTTGTATCTCAGCAGGAAGGCGAAAAAATAGCGCATGTAAAGCCTCCCTTGTTTGCCTGTTATTTAATAAGGAAGTTGAACTTGTCGAAGTTCTTCAGTGCAATACCGGTTCCACGGGCTACAGCACGAAGAGGGTCTTCGGCGAGATGCACCGGAAGTTTGGTTTTCAGGTGAATCCTTTTGTCGAGGCCACGCAGCAAAGCACCACCACCGGCAAGGTAAATCCCTGTCCTGTAAATGTCGGCACTCAACTCAGGAGGTGTCATCTCAAGGGCATTGAGAACAGCAGTCTCAATCTTGGAGATAGACTTGTCGAGGGCATGTGCGATCTCAGCATAGTTAACCATGATTTCCTTCGGAATACCGGTTAGCATGTCACGCCCATGAACAGGATAATCATCAGGCGGATTCTCGATTTCTGTCATGGCTGCACCTGCTTCAATTTTGATGCGTTCTGCCGTTCTTTCCCCAATGTTGATGTTGTGCTGTTTCCGCATGTACTCTTCGATGTCGGCATTGAAATCATCACCGGCAATACGGATCGACTTGTTATTTACGATACCACCAAGGGCGATTACCGCGATTTCACTGGTTCCTCCACCAATGTCAATGATCATGTTTCCTGTTGGTTCCAGCACATCGATCCCGATTCCAATGGCAGCAGCCATAGGCTCATGGATCAGTCGTACTTCTTTGGCCCCGGCTTGCTCAGCAGAGTCCTTTACGGCACGTTCTTCCACTTCGGTGATGCCGGATGGAATACAAATTACCATTTTCAGCGCAGGAGGGAAGAGGCTTTTGCGAAATCCAACCATGCGGATCATCTCCCGGATCATCGCTTCGGCTGCCTGGAAGTCTGCAATAACACCATCACGCAAAGGACGAATGGTCTTAATGTTTTCGTGTGTCTTGCCATGCATCATCATCGCCTTTTTCCCAACAGCAATAATTTTGCCGGTGGATCGCTCCATGGCAACTATTGAAGGCTCATCCACAACAATTTTGTCGTTGTAAATGATAATGGTGTTGGCGGTTCCAAGGTCAATCGCTATTTCTTTTGTAAGAAAGGAAAGGAGTCCCATATGTATTCTTTGTTTATTTCTTTGTTAGTGCCTGAAATGCCGAAATCCTGTAAACACCATCCGCATCCCGTTTTCGTCGCAATAATGGATTGAATCCTCATCACGAATAGATCCTCCCGGTTCGACTACTGCATCTATGCCCTCCAAATGGGCAATCTCAACACAGTCGGCGAAAGGAAAGAATGCATCAGAGGCCATCACCGAACCCTTTAGGTCAAACCCAAAACTCCGGGCTTTGAGAATGGCCTGCCGTAAGGCATCCACCCTGGAGGTTTGTCCAACACCGCTTGCAAGCAATTGATTGTTACGTGCAAGTACGATGGTGTTCGATTTGGAGTGTTTCACTACCACATTGGCAAATAACAAGTCTTGCTTCTCTGCACTTGTGGGTTCAATCCGGGTAACTGTTTTCAGGTCGGTCAGGTTTTCCTTTTTCAGGTCTTTATCTTGCTCAATTACACCATTTAGCACCGATTTGAATTGACTTCGGGGCAGCTCGGCCGAATTGAACTGCAAAAGTATCCTATTTTTCTTAGATTTAAGGAGTTCCAGCGCATTTTTTTCAAATGCAGGAGCTAGTAAAATCTCAAAAAATAGTTTGTTGATTTCTTCGGCTGTTTCAGCGTCTATGGGTTTATTCGTTGCCAATACGCCTCCAAAGGCGGATACCGGGTCAGCAGCCAGCGCATCAATATAGGCTTGTTTAAGTTGTGGCCTGAGCGCAACACCACAAGCATTGGTATGTTTGATAATCACAAAAGCCGGTTCTTCAAATTCAAGGACAAGACCAAAGGCGGCATCTACATCAACAAGGTTGTTATAGGAAATCTCCTTGCCATGTAATTGTGTGAATAAGCTGGAGAGATCTCCATAAAAGGTACCTTCCTGGTGGGGATTTTCCCCATACCTCAGCTTCTCTCCCCTCAGCAGGCTTTGTTTGAAGACTTTGATCCCGGCTTCTTCGTTAAAATAATTGAAGATCGCAGTATCATAATGTGATGAAACATTAAAAGCATAGGCCGCAAAGCGCTTTCTGTCAGCCAGTTCCGTAGATCCTTGCTTTTCTTCCAGCATTTGCATCAACTCCGGATAATGGCTTGAAGCCGGAACGATCAGCACATCTACGAAGTTCTTGGCAGCCGCACGAATCAGTGAAATACCTCCAATGTCAATTTTTTCTATGATCTCTGCTTCCGGTGCACCGGAAGCAAGGGTTTCTTCAAAAGGATACAGGTCTACGATCACCAGGTCAATCTCAGGGATCTCATATTGCAGGAGTTCAGCAGGATCGCCAGGGTGGTCGCGTCTGGCCAGAATACCACCAAAGACTTTGGGATGCAAAGTTTTTACCCTGCCACCCAGGATAGAAGGATACGAAGTAAGCGATTCTACCGTTGTTGCTTCGATACCCAGGCTGGTGATAAAGTCATATGTTCCGCCGGTAGAAAGTATACTTACCCCTAAGTCGCTGAGTTTGCGTAGGATGGGCTCCAAGCCTTCCTTGTGATAGACAGAGATAAGTGCTGACTGTATCTTTTTCATGTATTGTATTTTAAAAAACCAATGCAAAGAAACGTTAAATTCGCTTGAAATTTTGAATCTATGACAAGGTTTTTCCTTCTACTGAGATTGATACGCGAAAGTTACCTTTTTGCGCTTGGTGCTATTATCGTCAACAAACTCAGGACTTTACTCTCTTTACTGGGCATTACCATTGGCATCTTCGCCATCATCTCAATTTTTACAATTTTTGATTCAATTGAAAGAGAAGTCAAGCAAAGCATTGAATCTCTTGGTAATAACGTACTTTATATCCAAAAGTGGCCCTGGTTTATGGGTGGAGGCGAGTATCCCTGGTGGAAATATATGAAAAGACCCGAACCTAAGCTTCGGGAAATGGTCCTGCTGCAGCGCAGAACGGGAGCCGCAGAATCCATGGCTTATGTTATTGGCACCAGCAGAACCGTTAAGTACAAGGACAATAGCATTGACAACGCAAATATTTCCGGGGTTTCCTATGATTATGACAAAATCTGGAGTTTTGAACTGAGTGAGGGACGGTATTTTACGCAATTGGAATCAACCGGCGGGCGACCTGTAGCCATTGTTGGCGCTACCATAGTCGAAAACCTGTTTCCGGGGCAATACCCGATCGGAAAGAAAATCAAATTCTGGGGCAGAGAAGTAGAGGTGATCGGCCAGTTTAAAAAGGAAGGAAGCAGCACCTTTGGCAATTCCAATGATGAACAAATCATGGTTCCGGTTGAATTTGCACGCATGTTCATCAATCTCGATGGCGACAATTCCGGTAGCGCCCTCATGGTCAAAGCAAAACCCAATGTCTCCAACGATGAGTTGAAGGATGAACTGATCGGAAATATGCGGTCGATCAGAAAGTTGAAGCCGGGCAGCGATGATGACTTTTCTATCAATGAATCTTCGCTGGCAACCCAGGGATTTGAGCAAATTTTTAGTGTCATCGCCCTCGTAGGGTGGATTATCGGCGGTTTTTCCCTCCTTGTCGGCGGCTTTGGCATCGCCAATATCATGTTTGTCTCTGTAAAAGAAAGAACCAATATCATTGGGATTCAAAAAGCACTCGGTGCAAAAAACTATTTCATCTTGCTTCAATTCCTTTTTGAAGCTATGTTTTTATCACTCTTTGGTGGAATCGTCGGTCTTTTCCTGATTTATATAGGCACCCTGGCAGTCAATCACTTTGCCGAGATGAACCTCATGCTAACACAGGGGAATATTGTCCTGGGTATGGTGGTTTCCGGACTGATTGGACTTGTTTCCGGTATTATTCCGGCATGGTCAGCCTCCCGTCTGAACCCTGTGGATGCCATCAGGTCGACTGGCGCCTGATCTCTATTCCATGCTGTTTCTGCATTTTTGTGAATAAAAAGTTGAAAAACTAAAAATTCCGTTTATATTTGTTCAAGTCAAAAAGTGTCTTTTTGGCTGTGCTATTGTTTGCTATAAACCGAAAACGTCCGAATCTCTCTTTCAATGGAAAAACGCTGGGTCATAAAAGCTTCTGGTGAAGCCAAATTAGTTGAGGCCATGGCCCTGGCGCTGGATGTGGATCCAACCCTTGCCAATTTATTGGTACAAAGGGATATCGCTGATTTTGAGGAGGCTAAGTCCTTCTTCCGCCCGGAACTGACATCCCTGCATGACCCTTTCCTGATGAAGGATATGGACAAAGCCGTGGAAAGAATTTTCCAGGCAGTAAACAAGGGAGAGAAAATCCTGATCTATGGAGATTATGATGTAGATGGAACTACAGCTGTTGCTTTGGTTTATACTTTTATCCACGAATTCTACCCCCACGTCGATTTTTATATCCCTGACCGTTACAATGAAGGCTATGGCGTTTCCAAAAAAGGAATAGATTTTGCCCATGCTGCAGGATTTACGGTGATTCTCGCACTTGATTGCGGGATTAAGTCCATCGACATGGTGGCTTATGCCAAAACCCTTGGAATTGATTTCATTATCGGAGATCATCACCGCCCCAGCGACCAACTGCCTGCCGCAAGTGCGGTACTTGACCCCAAACGTGACGATTGTGAATACCCTTATAAGGAGCTTTCGGGTTGCGGAATAGGTTTTAAATTCTGCCAGGCTTATGCCCAGGTGCACGACATCCCCTTTGAATCACTGCAGAAATACCTTGACCTCGTTGTCGTTAGCATTGCCTCTGATATCGTGCCAATTACAGGGGAAAACAGAATACTGGCCTATTTTGGTTTAAAACTCATCAATACGCATCCAAGGCCCGGACTTGAGTCTATTCTTACGTTCAGCAACATCCGGAAAAAAGAATACATTTCCGGAATCCCTTCTGCCTTGGAAGATCCTTTTTTGTTTAGCAAGGAATTGACAATTAGCGATCTGGTTTTCCTTGTTGGTCCCAGGATTAATGCTGCCGGCCGAATCGAAAGTGGTAAAAACTCCGTTGAATTGCTTGTTGCCAAGGATTTTAAAGCAGCCTCTGTCATCGCAGAGCAAATCAATAAAAACAATACTGAACGTAAGAACCTTGACAATGTGATCACCCAGGAGGCCCTCGACATGATACGCCTCGACCTGGGCATGCTGGAGCATCGTTCTACCTTAGTATATAACCCCGGCTGGCACAAAGGTGTGATCGGGATTGTCGCTTCTCGCCTCACCGAACATTATTATCGCCCAACAATAGTCCTTACGCAATCCAACGAATTGGTCACAGGTTCGGCACGTTCTATAAAGGATTTTGATATTTATGATGCCATCGATGCCTGCAGCGACCTGCTGGAGCATTTTGGCGGCCATAAATATGCCGCTGGTCTCTCCCTGAAACCTGAGAACCTGGAGGCTTTCAGGTTGAAGTTTGAAGCTATCGTTAAATCTACGATCACTGATGAAATGCTCATCCCTGAAATAGAAATCGATGCCAGGATCAAACTGAATTCTATCAACACTAAGTTTTATCGCATCCTTAAACAATTTGCACCCTTTGGCCCGGGCAATATGTCACCCATCTTCCAGACAGATGGTTTAATAGATACCGGGAATGCAAGAATAGTAGGAAACAACCACCTGAAACTTTCTGTTGTACATCCAGATATTTCCGGTTTCCCGATGCCGGCAATCGCCTTTCAACAAGGACATAACCTTCCTAAAATTAAACAAGGACAGCCCTTCAATATCTGTTACCATGTGGAAGAAAATGAATGGAATGGCAATACCACCCTTCAGTTGAACATTAAGGATATTAAATTCCAGGACGAAGTCGTTTAGGAAATTCCCGAGAACTGAAGTATCACCCTGACAATCAGGACGATCCCGAATACTATCAAAGAAACACCCACAATGTGGTTTAGTTTTGACAAAATCATGACATTCAAATGTCTTTTGATCTTGTGGGAAATGAAACACTTGATAAAATCGGTGGTGATGACAGAGGAAAGAGCCCCGATAAAGAAAAGGTAGACGTGACGCGGACTACTTACGAAATTGGAAGTGACCAAAGCAACAACGCCCATCCAGAAGAACCAGGTAAAGGGATTGGCAAAATTCAGGAAAAAGCCTTTTAAGATGTAGGTGACAGGTCCCGGTTTTTTTACCAGCACATCACCCTCGTCAAGATGTACTTTGCGGGTAAATGTTACGATGCCGAAAGTGATCAGCATGATACCCCCGACAAGACCGAAATACAAGGCATTTTGCTCATCGGTGATAATCCTTGACAAACCAAAAATACAAAGGAACAAAAGGGCTGTGTCGCTCAGGAATATCCCGACTGCCAGCCACAGACCTGAGACGAGTCCGCGGTGGATACTCGTTTGTATCAATGCAAAGAAGGCCGGCCCTAAAAAAAAGGCTAGTGTAAAACCAAGCAATATACCTTCAAATAAGGCGTGCATTTATGCGTGTGTAGATTTATAATTGGAAACAAACGCTTCCCATGAATTATATTGTTCGTTTTTTACGACCCGGGGGAATTTATGTTGCCCTCCTTCTTTGTTATTTTGCTTCAAATAGTCGTAAAAGACGCTGACAGGCAATATTTCAACAAAAAGTTCTTTAATGGCAGCTATCCGCTCAACACGGTAGTCGTCATTCAGATCCTTCAGGTTCTCATCAATTTTTTCTTTAATCAGTTCAGGATCAAGCAGGGAGTCGGAACCGATATACCATTTGTGGGCAAACATAGATCCATGACGTATCCCGGCTACAGTAAATTCACTGACTTCTATATTCAGCTGATGTTCCATCATTTCTACTGCCCTGTTCATGTTCTCCTGGCTGAGGTGCTCCCCGCAAAGATTCAGAAAATGCTTGGTCCTGCCTGTGATTTGGATCTCATTCCTGGCCAGTGAAGTGAACCTTAAGGTATCCCCAATCAGGTATCGCCAGGCACCCGAACACGAACTGATGAGCAAGGCATAGTCTACATTTTCACTTACTTCTCTCAGTGTCAATGCTTCAGGTTTTGCTACAAGGTTGCCCATATCATCGAAATTCGTTTCATTGAAAGGAACGAATTCATAAAATAAGCCATTGTCTAAAACCAATTCCATAGAATCTGTAGAAGGTCGGCTTTGGTATGCAATAAAACCTTCGGAAGCCAGGTAGGTTTCCATATATAGAATGGGTTTCCCTAAGAGCTTTTCAAATCCTTTGGCGTATGGCCCGAAAGATACACCCCCATGTACATAAATGGATAGGTTAGGCCAAATATCGTGTATGTTATTCAAATTGTAATGACTGATGATCTTTTCCATAAGCACTGATAACCAGGCAGGTACACCGCAAATGACACCAATGTCCCAATCTGGTGCCTTTTTAACGATTTCATCGAGCTTGGTGCTCCAGTCGCGTTCTTTGGAAATTAACCTGCCGGGTTTGTAAAAATGTTCAAACCAGAAAGGAAGGTTGCCGGCAGTGATACCGGAAAGATCTCCTTCATAAAACGAGCCGTTGTAGTGAAGGTGAGTACTGCCGCCTAACATCAGGATACCACGCTGGTAAAAATCAGTGGGGAGGTCGTACAAGGCCAGGGAAAGGATTTGCCTGATGCTGGTCTTTTTAATCGACTTCAACATATCAGGAGTTACCGGAATTTGCTTGCTGGAAGCTTCGGATGTCCCCGAACTTAAAGCGAAATACTTAACCCGCCCAGGCCAGCTGACATAGGCTTCTCCATTCAATGTCCGGTACCACCACTTCTTATAAATCGCGTTATAATCATGGGTTGGGACCTTCTCCTGGAATCTTTTAATAAGATCAGGTTGCTTTATCAGATCTGAAAATCCGTAGAATTCACCAAAGGAGGTGAACTGGGATTTCATCAGAAGCTTACGTAAAGTCTGCTTTTGCTGCGAATACCCATCTTTTACCTTGATCTCCATCGCAGGCATCTTGCTACGCAATTCTATAGCAGCTTTAATAATAGATCCGATTATCGGCATGGGCCTTTTCTTTGTTTTAGCCTACGAAAGTAATGTTTTTTTTTCTACTTTTATATTGCGTTGGTAATCAGGAAATAACCCCTGGATGCTATTTGTTAAATTTCTGATTATTAGTCAATTGTATAAACTTCCCTTAATGAAATTGTTCAGATATGTTTTAAACGGGTTCCTGGTTTTATCGGGCGCTGTACTGCTCGCTGCAGGCATACTATTGGGGTATTTGTCATTTACTGATTATCAACCGGCCCCTGTTATTCCGTTAAAAACCAGCGGATTGGGAGTTGGCATTCCACATGATGTTCACAATTTCAGCATGCTTAGCTGGAATGTGGGTTATTGTGGCCTGGGCAAAGAATCTGATTTTTTTTATGATGGGGGCAAAGAGGTGAGGGCAGGTTTTGATGCCTATCAAAAGTACTTGAATGGGGTATTAAGTACCCTGACCAGAATGGATACCCTGGATTTTGTTTTGCTGCAAGAGGTTGATAATGATTCTAAAAGAAGTTATTATACCAATCAACAGGACATATTTTCCAAGGAATTCAAAGATTTCAACACCAGCTTTGCTACAAATTACGATGTTAAGTACATTCCTTTTCCATTCATGTCACCCATGTCAAAGGTGTTGGCCGGGCAATTGAGTATGTCCCGGTTTAAGCCTGTTGAGGCCTCAAGGATTGCTGCTCCATCAAATTTCTCCTGGCCAAAGCGGCTTTTTTTCCTGGATCGTTGCTTCTTGTTAACCCGCTATCCTGTAGCAAAAGACACAAGTTTAGTGGTGATAAATCTGCACAATTCTGCATGGGCTGAAGGCTCATACCTCAGAAAGGATGAAATGGAGCTTTTAAAAGCAACAGTATTGCAGGAATATCGTAAAGGCAATTATGTCGTGGTGGGAGGTGATTGGAATCAGAATCCACCGGATTTTAATCCAACAGCCTACGACGAGGGCGATAAGGTATGGATTATGCCGCCTCCCCTGGAGAAGAATTTCTTTCCTGAAGGCTGGCATTGGGCTTATGACGCAAAATGTCCGAGCAACCGCGATGTCAGTACTGCATACCTGAAAGGGAAAACACTGACCACTGTTATCGATTTCTTCCTGCTTTCTCCCAACGTTCAGCTTAATGAAATAAGAACCCTGAACAAGGGTTTTGAAAATTCGGATCACAATCCTGTTTTCCTGAGTTTTACACTTGGAAATGAAATCCCTGCAGCCCCGGAAGAATTACGTTGAGAAAAGTTCAGCAGACATTCCATCAAGCTGCAGCCAACCTTCCTCCAGCACGAATAGAACATTTCCCTTCTCCTGAAGCCAGGCCTTTTCAATGTATTTCCGGGCCATTTGCTTCGTATTTTCGGCATAAGGATAGCCGAAGGTGCGCTCGATGTAGGTAAGGTCACATCCCCACATGGTGCGCAGGGAAGTCATAATATATTCATTGAATCTTTGTCTGGTGTCTATCTGCTCTTCCTCACTTACTGTTTCCCCTTCCGAAATTCCTTTTATATAAGTGCTCAGGTTACTGAGGTTCCATTGGCGGCTGCTGCCATTGTATGAATGTGCAGAAGGGCCCAATCCCAGGTAGGGAACCGCCTGCCAGTAGGCAGTGTTATGTCGCGACAAACAGCCTTCCCGGGCATAGTTGGATACTTCGTAATGCAGGAACTGATTTGCCTTTGCCCATTCCATCAGATAGTTAAAATGAGCCGCTCCGATGGCTTCATCAAGCGGTGGGTATTTCCCTTTCCTGATAAATCCGGCCAGGGCGGTTCCCGTTTCAATCGTTAACCAATAGGAAGAAAGATGTGGAATGTCTAGTGATGCAAAGATGTCAAGGTTGCCTTTCCAGGCTTCCAAACTTAAGCCGGGTATGCCATAAATCAAATCAATGCTGATGTTCTGAAACCCTGCTGTTTTGGCATCATGAAGGCATTTTATGGCTTGTGTTCCTGAATGTACCCGGTTCAGGGACAACAAATCCTCGTCGCAGAATGACTGTATTCCGATGCTCAGCCGGTTAATCCCTGCTGCAAAAAAACCTTGCAGTGAGCTAAGGTCAAGGTCATCGGGATTGGCTTCCAGGGTAATCTCTGGTTCTGGGGCAAGTTTGAAATTCGTCCTGATGGCTTGTAACAATGCCTGAATTGTCTCAGCACTTAACAAGGAAGGCGTACCCCCGCCAAAATAGATTGTTTCAATCGTTTCGCCGGCCAGATAGTCCTTTCTCAGCAGGATTTCCTTGTGCAGTGCGGTGATAAAGGCCTCACGGTAACGGGTTGTAGCCAGCGAAAAGAAATCACAATAGTGGCATTTCTTTTTGCAAAAAGGGATGTGAAGATAGATTCCGGCCATGGAATAAAGGTAAAGGTTTTGTTCAAGCCGGGCAGGTTCTCGGTAAAGCAAAATCTACGAATGAAATTTCCTCCTTGTTAAAAATGAATCCAAATTTGTGACTTTGCACTTTAGATTGATCATAAGATGTAATTTTGAACCCGCAAAGAATGGGCAATTTCTAATTTCTACGGGGGTAGGAGGCTTTCTTTGTAAGTATTTTGCATTTGTTTAAAAGAGCTGAACTATTTGACTTTAAAACTGTTAAAAGTTGATAGGGGACAGAGTTTTGCATTATTTTAAAATTATTTTTAAAAATAGGGGGGATATTTTCTCGAAAATGCGATTAATGTTTAGAAGGAAAACTAAAACGTATGCTGATGAAGAGATCGTTCAGGGGTTCAGAAATTCGGATCAATGGGTGATTTTGTTTGTGTACGCGGAGTTTTTCTGGACTGCTGAAAAGTTTATCTGTAACAATTTCGGGAGCAAAGAAGATGCCCGGGATGTTTTTCAGGATGCGATGAAGGTAGTTTTTGAGCGCCTAAATGATGAGAAATTTGAATTAACCAGTTCTTTCAGTACTTTTTTATTTGCAATTTCTAAGCATTTGTGGCTTCAGGAGTTAAGAAACAGAAGAATGCTGGAAGGACAATTTTTAAAAATTGATGTTGATGTTCCCGGGGAGGAAACTGATACGTTAGCGTTGGAGATTCTTGGACTACGTCAGAATGCCCTATTCAGAAAGTATTTTGACAAGCTGGATGAGAGTTGTAAGGAGTTACTGATATTATTTCTGAAGAAGAAAACCTTTAAGGAAATCTCAGAAATAATGGGTTTTGGTGACGAGATGGCAGCCATCCACAGAAAGTCTAAATGCAAGGATCGTTTAACCAGGCGTATTCAAAGTGACCCTGAATACAGAGACATCGTTTAAAAGGTGTATTATGAAGCATTTTACTAGGATTGAGGATTTCCAGAATGGAGTCCTTGAAAACGGGCAACGAATGCAGTTCCTTCAGGATCTTAAGACAGATTCTTCCCTGGCACGGGAATACGAATTGAGCCAGGCTATCGATACTGCTATTTCAGATCAGAAAACCAGAGACTTTGAGTCGGCACTGGGCGTAGCCAAACGTGCATTTGAAAAGAAACGTTCGTTCTCACTGATCATGAAAGTGGCCGCAGCAATTACAGTGCTGGGCATTATTGGCGGTAGTACTTTATTGGATCTAAACAATCGTCCTTCCGGCATCGCTAAAATCGCCGACAGTTATTATGAAGTTTACCAGCCCTTGAATGGGATGAGAGGTGCAGATCCGCTCGAAAGCGCCTACCGTAAACAGGCCTTTGATGCTTATAAGAAAGGCGATTACGCAACAGCAATTTCAAACTTTGAGAAGATTGCCATCGCAGATCCGACGAATGTGCAAGCCAGGTTCTACCAGGCATGTGCCTTCCTGGAAACAGGTGCTTCTGACAAGGCAGTTACCTTATTTACAACAATTATTACAAGTCGTGATAATTTCTACAGCCCCCTGGCCGATTATTACCTGGGGATGGCTTACCTGAAATCAGGTAAAAAAGATTTGGCAATACAGCAATTTGAGAAAGTATCAAATCACCAGGGAGGATACCAGGTAAAAGCAGGTAAAATCCTGAATGCACTCAAAAGCTTGTAAAGAATACTTCTGAGGCGGGATACGCAAAAACTAGAATAGCTTCCAGGCAAAAGGCAGCAAGGTGAGCAACATTCCCAGAAAACTGGCCCAGGCGATGGTACCGCCGGGCCTTTCTTTTTGCTTTTCAACTAGCGGAGAAGTGTCTCCAATGTTTACGTATCCAGCCCAGAAATAGGGATGAGCTCTTAAGGGATCCGCACTCTTCAGGAAATTGATCTTGGCCAGCTGTAAAGCTTCGGCTTTGTTCTTTCCCTGAGCGAGATAGTGATAAAAATCCTGGATCAGCGAAGAACTTAATTGATCTTCAACCGGCCACATCGTCATTACCACATCCGGACACCCCGCATAGTAAAAACCACGCGCAAGGCTCATAACGCCCTCCCCCTTTTGTAAGGCACCCACTCCCGTATTACAGGCACTTAGCACTGCCATACGGGCTTTGAGCTTCATATTCAGAAGCTCAAATGTATTTAAGTAACCATCCTCAGTTCCACTGCCATCATTACCAAAAGCAAGGTTAGAATGCATTGGATTCTCATTGTCTACAATGGCATGCATAGAAAGATGTAAAACATCATAGCGAGGAGCTACTTTTTTGAAATTTGATTCACTGGCATTTTTGTTGATATAAATGTCACCTCCGAAAATCCTGGAAACAGAATTGGCTTCCTCTCTGGCAAATGGCAAAGGTTTCAGGAAACTACGGTAACGGAAGTTGGCAGAATTTGGTTTTTCCTCTTCCAGATCAGCATAAGAGGGAGAAAAAGCAGCCATGCTGACACTTTCTGTCGGCGCTGATGAAGGCTGGTAATACAAAAGGTTGCCGGAATAAGCATAACCAATGGCATTCCTGGTGATCAGGTATGGCAGGAAACCATATTCCTTTTGTTCATTCACCCTGGCGGTAAGCAATACCTCAAATGGAATCGTAGCAAGGGCTTCGTCCGGAACGATGATCAGGTTGCGATCTTTGATCATTTTCTCAGCCGGTTTAACCAATACATTATAAAGATCGTTGGAGGACTTGAGGAAATTGCTGTAAACATCGGTCGTCTGGCTGATGAAACTCAGTTCGTCAAGATAAGCACGCATATTCCCCAGCATGGCATCGAAATCTGCCGGTTTTTCAATCTTGTAAATGTCGTAGCGCTCAGGAGAAATGGCAAAAAGTAAAATCTGCTTACCTGTAAAGGCATACTCCAGCATGACCTGGTTGTCATTTAATTTTTGCCTGAGGTTCTCGATACTGACAATGGATTTGTCATACTTTAGGCGATGATAGCTGGTAAAATTCTTTTCCAGGGTAGCCAGTAATTTGGATTGATCATTCTTCATGACGAAGATGTCAGCCTGCAGGTCTTTAATTTTACGTGAATTAGGTTGATCTAATTGTTGCTCAGCCAACATTTTGTTTTGCAGGCGTTCAATTTTCTCAATATAGAATTCTTCTTTTTTAATGAGTGAATCAGGGATACCACCTGTTTCCAGTGCTTTTTTCTCCCTTAAAGAGGCAAATAATGCAGCGGCTTTGCTTTGTTCTGAGAATTCAAAAACCTTTTGTTTGTAGTAATCTGATCCCGTTTTGAGAAATAAGGTATAGGCTGTGTTGATAGCACCATCAAAAGTTTCTTTTTCAGCACCGGAGACCCAGATTTTACTTTCCAGCTCAGGGAAAGAAGCCCTGTTTTTATGGATGAGATCCAGGGAAAGCTGATAGGTGTTAAAACTGTAAATGAGCTGATTTACATTGTTGCTGCTTGCATAGAACTTTGAGAGGGAAGCCGCTTTGTTCTTCAGTGTGGCAAAGGCCTCCGGTTTGAATGTAATGTTCTCAACCAGGGGGTTGGCGGCATAGGCTGCATCATTGAATTGAGATGAGGATGCAATCAGCGACTGCTGGAAGCAATCCAGGGCCTTATCCTGCTGGCCATTCAGGGAATATAATTCACCCAGTGCATTCAGGTTGTCGGCAGTAACAGGATGCTGCAGTCCAAAAGAAGCCTGGTTGAGGGCTAGTCCTTCTTTGGCATACTTGATCCCAAGTTGTTTTTTTCCTGTTTTAAAAAGAAAATGCCCATAATTGGTGTAAATCTTGTCGATATAGCTAACCCTTTGGGTTCGTTCTTTTTTAACTTCTTCTACACAAATAGCATAGTATTTGTCTGCCTTTTTGATGTTTCCCAGCTTGTATAAATTGTCAGCAATCAGCTTGTTGGCCTTGGTTTGATCAGAAATCATGTAGTCTTTCTGATTCTTAAGGCATTTATAGGCATAGGATAAGGAGGTTTTGTAGTCACCACTTCTGTAGAAGAGGTCAGATAAATAATAATTAATCCAATATTTTTTGAAATTGGAAGTGTATGGATCTTTGTTAATCAGGTAGTTAGCGTACTCAACATTTTCTTTCCCTCTTGCAAAATCTCCAGTTTTGAAGTAAAGGCTTCCTTTTGCAATGAAGATCATTCCTTCAATAGTTAAATCTTTATCTATTATTGATAACCCAATCTTCTCTGCTTCTTCAAAAACAGCATATGATGCATCATATTTGCCTAAACTTTGAAAAACAATAGCTTTTGCAAGGAAATAATCTAAAGCAGGACCTGGTATTCGAGCATCAATAATTTTGGTAAGATTAATCGCAACATTTAAATTTTCAAGTGATTGAGGTAATAAGCCAAGGATGCTATATTGATTGCCGACATTATAATAGTAATCTGCTAGTTCATAATCAATTTTTGATTTTGAAAGTACTTTACAGGCAAGTGCTTTTTTATAATAGTTTAAAGCTTCCTTATAATTAAATAGTTGGTCATAGATTTGTCCTAAAGTGTTGTAAGTAAATGTAAGTGATGTGTCATACACACCCATAACAGTTAATGCTGTTGCTAAGGATTGTTCCATGTAATTCTTTGCATCCAGTGCTTTTCCAAGGTTCCTGGCAATTCGGCCTTTAGTCCGAAGGCATTCAGCTACTATTTTGGCTTTGTCCTTGAAAAGGTATGAAGAAGTACTTTCTGCAGAATCTAGATACTTTAAAGCTAAAGGGTTATTTCCAAAATACTGATGAATCTCCGCAATGTACAAATAGCTACGAGCACTTTGTTCATACAGCTTTTTTGCATCATAAGCATGCGCTGCTTTGGCAAAATAGGGGACCGCTTCATTGTACATTTCCCTTTTAATCAGCGACTTGGCGGCACCATAAAGATCATCAGCCTGACTTAGTTCGGAAATGGGTTTTGCAAACGCAACAGGCAATACAGGTTTGGGCGTAGGTTGAACCCAACTTGCCAGGGAGAAAAGAAAACTGATGAGCCAACTGTGTATAAGTATCATCAAATCAGTTATTTGCGTTTTGATCCTCCCTTTTTTTGAATTTTTTTTGAAAAAAAATGCACTTAGGGGGGGGATATTTTGTCTTTTTTGTGATTAATGTATAGAAACTACCTGAAACAATGGGTGCAATGGGTGAATTGTATCCGGGTTTAATATCATTTTATCATGGAAAAGCGCAAATATAACAAAAGTTTGGGTAATATGCAAGTTTTTGCATTAAATAATGCAGAGCTTAATGAAATTACCGGTGGTCACGATTATGAAGGATTTTTTGGCTGGCTGATGGCCTTTTTTAATGGCTATAGAGACGATGATGATGGTGGAGTAAGCCACGGAGGTGGCCCAAAATAAGATAATTAGCCCCTGGTTGATGGAGCTTTCTACCCCCCCCCCGAGACTCCATTAGGCACCCAATGCCCTGGGGGCAACCTTTTGCCTGAATGGCAGGGACCCCGTCATTGCGACGGGGTCCCATTCTTTTTCCCCAAGCCGGGGATTTGAAAACGGTTCGATGTTTTTTCAGAACTTTATGCCAGACTTTGCGTTCAAATAGTTTGACATTTCAAAACTTTATGAGATTTCCCTTTTACCAACAATTGGATGCCCGTGATTGTGGACCGGCTTGTCTGCGCATGATCGCGAAATTCTATGGTAAGAATTATACGCTGGAAAGTCTCAGGGAAGCCGCCCACATTACCCGCGATGGCGTTACACTCATGGGCATCAGTGATGCCGCCGAAGCCATCGGGATGCGGAGTATGGGCGTCCGCATCACACTGAAACAACTACAGGAGGAAGCCCCACTCCCCTGTATTGCACATTGGAAACAGAATCACTTTGTTGTCGTTTGCGAAATTTCTGCCAAAGGGAAAGTCCTGCTTGCTGACCCTGCAAGGGGTATGATAAGTATGTCGCTTGATGAATTCCGTCGTGACTGGATAAGCACCAGGAGCAGGGAGGAGGATTTGGGCGTGGCTTTGTTGCTGGAGCCTGCACCTGATTTCTATGAAAAGAAGGGAGAGGAACGTGATAAATCTCGACTTTTGTTCTTACTCGGCTACCTCAGGCCACAGCGGAGGCTTGTGCTGCAACTCCTGCTGGGGATGTTGTTGGGTAGCCTCTTGCAGCTCATCTTTCCTTTTCTGACGCAAAGTATTGTAGATAAAGGCATTGTCTCTCATGACCTGGGGTTTATTTACCTCATCCTCATTGCACAACTTGTGCTTATCGTCAGTCGTACAACGGTCGATTTTATCAGGAACTGGATCTTACTCCATCTGAGTACGCGTATAAACCTATCCCTGATTTCAGATTTTTTGATAAAACTAATGAAGCTCCCGATCGGCTTTTTTGATGCGAAGCTCATTGGTGACCTGATGCAAAGGATAGGGGATCATACCCGCATCCAGTCTTTTCTTACAAATACCTCACTGAACATTTTGTTCGGAATATTTAACATCTTCATATTCAGTATCGTATTAGGCATTTATAGCCTGAAGATCCTTTTCGTTTTTTGGCTTGGAAGCGCCATTTATTTCCTTTGGGTCTTGTTGTTTTTAAAGAAGCGACGCGCGCTTGACTCCCTGCGTTTCGGACAGCTTGCAGAGAACCAGAGCAGCCTGATCCAGATGATTACCGGAATGCAGGAAATTAAACTCAACAATTGCGAACGACAGAAGCGTTGGAAATGGGAGCAGATCCAGGCACGGCTTTTCAAAACTCAGATGAAAAGTCTTAGCCTTAGCCAATACCAGCAAGCCGGGGGATTGTTTTTTAATGAAACCAAAAACATCCTCATCACTTTTTTGTCTGCCTATGCCGTCTACCAAGGCGAAATGACGCTTGGTATGATGGTCGCCTTACAATATATATTAGGGCAGATGAATGGACCGGTGGACCAAATGGTGTTTTTTATGCAATCGGCTCAGGATGCAAGGATTAGCATCGAAAGGATGGCTGAGATTCATCAGAAAAAGAATGAGGATGATGCGGATGTTCCGGGAGAGACGCAATTGCCTCCTTATCTTACCATGGAGCTTTCAGCGCTTTCTTTTCAGTATGAAGGCCCGCATTCCTCTATGGTCTTAAAAAATATCAACATGGCTTTGCCACAGGGCAAGCTTACTGCCATCGTCGGGGCCAGTGGTAGTGGGAAAACCACGCTTGTGAAACTGATGTTGGGGTTTTATCCGCCTACGACGGGAGAAATCTGCATTGGCAACAAGGACTTGCGGACTTTTGAAGCCCGGATGTGGCGGGATCATTGTGGTGCAGTGATGCAGGATGGCTTCATTTTCTCAGAAAGCATTGCACAGAACATCGCCCCCGGAGAGGACCTCATCGATACTGCCAAACTTCAATATGCCTGCGGGGTGGCCAATCTTCAAGCCTATGTTGAAAGCCTGCCACTCGGGTATAATACGATGGTAGGCATGCAGGGGAGTGGGCTGAGCCAGGGCCAGAAACAAAGGATTTTAATCGCAAGGGCAGTTTATAAGAATCCGGATTTTCTCTTTTTTGATGAAGCAACAAATGCCTTGGACGCTGGGAATGAGAAAATTATCCACGAAAACCTGGGACAATTTTTCCGGGGAAAAACAGTCGTTGTTGTGGCTCACCGGCTTAGCACTGTGAGGAATGCAGACCAGATTGTGGTATTAGATAAAGGAGAAATTGTTGAGTCAGGGACGCATGAGACGCTTACTGCGATGAAAGGCGTTTATTATCATCTTGTAAAAGATCAGTTAGAACTTGGAACCTGAGCCCCCTATAAAAATGTCCATGCCACCAAAAGAAAATAAAATACTTGAGCTTAGAAGTCCTGAATTGGAGGAGATCATGACAAAGCCTCCTGCCTGGCTTACACGCTGGGGGATTCCTATGGTTGTGGCACTGATTTCCTTCGGCCTTGTGCTTGCTGCGTTTATTCATTCTCCTGAAATCGTAAAGGCACAGATTTCCCTCACTGAACATCCGGAAGGGACACCCAGTTCAGGGAGCATTCTGCTTGCTGCTGATGGGCCATGCAAGGTCAGACCCGGGCAGGCTGTCGAAATAAAATTTGCGCAATTCCCTTATATGGAGTTTGGGATCGTAATTGGAATTGTCGAAGATGTAAAATATGTTGCCGGGAATAATGCTTTTCTTGTTACGGTAAAGCTGAACAATGGACTCCATAGCAACACAGGAAAACAACTAGGCGAAGTAATTGGCATGCAGGGAGATGCAAGTATAATTATTGCCAATCCCAGCTTGCTTCAACAGCTGGCCGGGCCGGTTCTGAAGTTTCTAAACCTTAGATAGGGTCGCCTAATAACCACTTTCTGGGTTCAAAAAGGGGTTGTATCTTTTTTCATGACCAATGCTGGTTTCATGACCGTGCCCTGAGTATACCTTGAAATCGTCATCGAGGCTGAACAAGCGGGTCTTGATGTTGTTGGCAAGCATCTCAAAATTCCCCCCGGGCAGATCTGTTCGTCCAATGCTTTCATAAAAAAGAACATCACCCACGATGACGAATTTGTCGCTCCGGCTCAGAAAGCAGACACTGCCATCAGCATGACCCGGGGTATACAAGACCTCCAGTTTTGAGTTTCCGAATTTAATGATTTGATTGTCTGTTAGATATGTTTCTGGCAGAACCACGTCAGTTACCTTAAATCCATAGGCCTGCCCGAAGTATGCTGCCTTTTTAAGGAGTTCCAGACCTGCTGCATGGATGACAGGTTTCAGCCCATACTGCTCAAAAACAAAGTTATTTCCAAGCACATGGTCTATGTGGGTGTGGGTACTGATACAGAGAACCGGATTCAAGCCGGCTGCATGAAGAAAGTCGCTCAATTCGACTTCTTCTTCTTTGTCGTAACAGGCAGGATCAATAATGATGGCTTCATTCGTCTCATCATAAAGCACATAGGTATTAACCTGGAAAGGGTTAAAAACAAAATTCCGGATCTGGATCATGGGGCTGTATACTAATTTCGTTCCGGCAAAGTTAATGATTGATGGCTTGTGTTCAGTTCCCCTTACTTTTTGTATCTTTAAGTTTTTACTGCCTATATGTATGTGGGACATTAAAAAAGCCTGTAATTTCGTACGGAGAAAACCTGCATTGAAAAAATATACGCTTACATATCTTTTGAAATGGTCTGTTGCCGCAATTGCGCTGGTGTTCTTCTTTGGATCCCAGGGGTATGCGCAGTTTTACAATGGTTCGCAAACGGAGTTTGGGAAGAACAGGGTCCAATACAATGCATTTCAATGGACATTTTTTAAGTTCGAGAAATTCGATGTTTATTTTTATCTGAATGGCAAGGAATTGGCCTTGTATACCTCTCAATATGCAGAAGCTGAGTTAACTGATATCCAACGAAGGCTTGAAACAAACCTTGATGCAAAAATTCAGTTTATTGTCTTTAACACCTTAAGTGACCGTAAACAAAGTAACCTGGGTTTAAGTGCCGGGGATGCCAACAATTCGGGGAATACCGGTGGTGTTACCCGCATCCTTGACCAAAAAGTCTTTCTTTATTTCAATGGTGATCACGTTGATTTTCAGCGTCAGATACGGCAAGGCATCACCCAGGTTGTGTTAAACCAGCTTTTGTACGGGAGTACCCTGACTGCCCAGGTTAAGAATTCAACTTTGCTTTTTCTACCCGATTGGTATACCAGCGGCTTGCTTTCTTTTCTGTCGGATGAGTGGAATACGGATGTTGACAACCGGGTACGAGATGGGATTATTTCTGGCAGATACCGGAAGTTCAACCAACTTACTGGTGTTGACGCAGGTTATGCCGGCCATTCCTTCTGGCGTTTTGTTTCTCAGAAATATGGTGCAACGGTTGTTCCCAACATTGTCTATATGGCGAAAGTCAGCAAAAGTGTTGAGAGTGGATTTCTCTATGTTTTGGGCGTCTCATTCAAAAGCCTGGTTGCAGAATGGCTTGATTATTATAATACTGAATACAACATTGGACCTGATGGGGGTATTATGCCGGATGCCGGAACCCGCCTGCTTAAACCCAAAGCCCGCCAGGTTTATTCTCAGTTCAAACTGAGTCCTGATGGGAAAAGGGCAGCTTTTGCTACCAATGAATCCGGCCGTTACAAGGTGATGCTGTCGGACCTGGAGAGCAAAAAGACCAGGCGGCTTATCAAAAGAGGTTTTCGCCTGGACGAGGAAACCGATTATTCTTACCCCTTAATTGCCTGGCACCCCAGTGGTCAGCTACTAGCCTTTATGACTGAAGAAAAGGGAAAGATCATCCTTTACTTTTATTCACCGGCAAAGCGAAGTACGGAAAAGCGATTCCTGTTTAATTTTGACAAAGTTGTTGATTTTGCGTATTCTCCTGATGGCAAGAGTTTTATACTCTCGGGTGTAATCAAAGGGCAAAGCGATATTTTTGTATACAACATCGCCTCCAATTCTTTTGAGCAAATTACTAAGGATGTCTATGACGACTTGTGCCCCCGGTTTATCAACAAAGGCAGGGACATCATTTTCTCATCCAACCGTACCAGTGATAGTCTGAAACCCGGACCGAATTCCCCGGCTGTTACAAAACTCTCATCCCGTCATGATCTTTTTGTATACCATTATGCAAGCCGTAAGCCATTTTTAAAACGGATAACCAACACCACGATGGCTGACGAAAGGATGCCTATGGAATATGAAGAAAATTACATCTCCTACCTCTCCGATGCCAATGGCATTTACAACCGTTACCTGGCAAAGTTCGACAGTGCTATCAGTTACATCGACACAACCACCCATTACCGCTATTTCACAATTTCTTATCCGGTTACCAATTATTCCAGAAGTATTCTGGAGCAGGATATTAGTCCGAAAGCGGGGCTGGGTGGAGAAATTGTTTTCTTCGGGAACAGGTATACCCTTTTTGTCAAAGACCTTCCCATGGCAGCCGGCCTTGAATCACTTAGTCCGGGTTTTACTTCCTATGCGAAATCCCTGAAGAAGGAGTCTCAAAAGACGGGTGCCGACAGTGTCTTACAAGTAAAGCGGCAGTACCAATCGAGTCATAAGCGCTTTGTCAATGTCCGCCAGGACGAACTGGATACTCCCCTTGACTCAATGAAACCCCAGGGCAAAGGGAAAATCGACATCAACAATTATATTTTTGAAAAGCAGGCCATCAGAAAATTGCAAGGCGGGGATACAATACCGCAAGCTCCGGCACAGGCTTCAGCCAGCTACCTGAATCCAAAACCGGGAATAACCGGCCCTAAACAATTGAATTATCTGGTTGAGTATAATCTGAATCAATTGGTTACGCAAGTTGATTTCTTTTTCCTGCAATATACGTATCAGCCCTTTACCGGAGGCAATGCTCCGATCTGGCAGAACCCCGGTCTGAGTTTATTGCTTAAAGTTGGGGCTACAGACCTTATGGAAGATTACCGCATTGTGGGCGGTATCAGGCCTTCACTTACATTTACCAACAGCGAATATTTGCTGAGTTTTGGCAATTACAAGCACAGGCTCGACAGGGAAATTACCTTTCACCGGCAAGTTTTGGAGAACTCCATTGAATCCCCGATTTCTTCCATGATCAGGACCAATACCTATGAAGTTTTTTACAATCTGAAATATCCCTTCAATGAGGTTAGAGCAGTCAAACTAACAGCTTTGTTCAGGAATGACAGGACTGCCTATTTGTCAACTGATTTGCCAAGCCTGAAAAAGGCAAGTGACCTGGCTTTCTGGGGATCACTCAAAGCCGAGATGATCTATGATGATACCCGGAATCTCGGCCTAAATCTGTATAAAGGGACACGTTATAAATTCTTTGCTGAGTATTTCAAACAGATTTCACCCAAAGACCAAAGCCTGTATGTGCTGGGTGCCGACTTCCGGCATTATGCCAAAGTTCACCGGTCGATGATCTGGGCCACACGTTTTGCAGCCAGCACATCTTTTGGGAACTCTCAGCTCATTTATTATATGGGTGGTATGGATTACTGGTTGTCGCCTTCTTTCGACATGAGCGTGCCTATCAATCAGAAACAGAATTATGCCTACCAGACGCTGGCCACCAACTTACGAGGCTTTAAACAGAACATCAGGAATGGAAATAGCTTTGCCCTCATCAATACAGAGTTGCGGTTGCCTGTTTTCAGGTATTTTGTGAATCGTCCGATCAAGTCCGACTTCCTGAATAATTTCCAGGTCGTTGCTTTCGGAGATTTGGGTACTGCCTGGACAGGTTCAAACCCCTATTCGAAAGAAAATTCTCTTTACAACAAAGTCATCACCAAATATCCAATCACAGTAACGGTTGACAATCAGGTTGAACCAATTGTCGGGGGATATGGATTTGGCCTGAGGAGCAGGGTGTTGGGGTATTTCCTTCGCACTGACTGGGCCTGGGGTGTTGAAGACCAGCAGATTCAGAAAGGGATTTTTTATTTTTCCATCGGACTAGATTTTTAAAAGCCTGAACATGAATACAGAAACTTTACTAATTCTGCTCGCCATCGGTCTCATGGCCGGTATATTCGGGGGGATGGTTGGCCTGGGCGGAGGCGTCATTATGATCCCTGCGATGGTCTACCTCCTGGGGATGAGTCAGCAGCAGGCCCAGGGCACCAGTCTGGCCGTCATGTTACCTCCCGTTGGTATCCTGGCTGTCATGAATTATTACAAGGCAGGGCAACTCAACATGAAATATGCAATGGTAATTGCTGCTGCTTTTGTCATCGGAGGTTATTTCGGATCCAAGATCGCCCTCAACATTCCTGTCAGCACCATGAAAAAAATATTTGGTTTTGTGTTGATCGTGATCGCCCTGAACATGATGATAAAAAAATAGTGGATGTCAGTGATAGAGAATAACCCCATCGACAAGCGGATTCTGGATATGATCTCCAGGCATCATGTCTTGAGCCTGGCGACCGTAGAAGATGGAAAGCCCTGGGTAGCAAGCTGTTTTTATGTATATCTGAAGGAGCTTAATCTTTTTGTTTTCACAACAGATCCTGAAACATTGCATGGACGACAAATGATCAGCAACCCCAATGTTGGGGTGAATATTTTGTTAGAAACGGCTATTCCGGGCAAAATCAGAGGATTACAGATGAGTGGGAAGGTCAGACTGCTGGTTGATGAAGAATCCGGGGCTGCAAATAGGGCCTATTTGCTGAGATTTCCGGTGGCAGTCCTTATGAATACTACGTTTTGGGGCTTTGAACCGGACCTAATTAAGATGACAGATAACCGCCTCGGATTTGGTGTAAAGCACTATTGGCGGGCACTTGCTGCAACACCCTGATTTTCAGCACCAAAAACTTATTTCCATCCATTTGGGTTTAAAACCAGCCGGTTACGACTTATTAAGATCATTTTGTTAAAAAGTCTATTTGCCTTACCCTCTTCAGAATTGTTACTTTGGCAGTCCTCTTAAAATAGGGAGGCATTTTTTCTATTAGAAACAAAATCAAGTTATTATATCACACTCATACATTATTATGAACCAAGATCTTTTTACCAGGATCAACCCATCAACGGAAAAGTCAGAAAAGAGTTATTATGATGAGATCTTAGCGAAGCGGGATCGCACAGGAATTTTAAGCAAAATGCAGGAAGAAACAGAAAAGGAAGAAAGCAGGAACGAGTTTCAATTTGAGATTGACCCGGTAGCTGCCGGGATGACATCATACTCTTATGACGAGGCCTTAGAAGCCACTACCTTATATTTTAAGGGGGATACTTTGGCGGCCAGTGTATGGATCAGCAAGTATGCACTGAAAGACAGCAAAGGCAATATCTATGAAAAGACGCCGGAGGCGATGCATCATAGGATCGCTGCCGAGATTGCCAGGATTGAATCTAAATATCCCAATCCGCTTTCAGAGACTGAGGTTTATGATTTGTTGAAAGAATTCAAATATGTAGTACCCCAGGGTAGCCCGATGGCAGGCATCGGAAACAACATCCAGGTAGGGTCTTTGTCCAATTGCTTCGTCATTGGGCATGACGGTAAGTCCGACAGCTACGGTGCCATCATGAAAATCGACCAGGAACAGGTCCAGCTCATGAAGCGCAGAGGTGGGGTCGGTCACGACCTCTCCCACATCCGTCCGCACGGTACTCCCGTTAAAAACTCTGCCCTTACCTCTACCGGCATCGTTCCTTTTATGGAACGTTATTCCAATTCTACCAGAGAAGTGGCCCAGGATGGTCGTCGTGGTGCTCTCATGCTTAGCATCTCTGTAAAACATCCTGATTCTGATGCTTTTATCGATGCGAAACTCCAGGCAGGCAAAGTTACCGGTGCCAATGTCAGCGTAAAAATCACAGATGATTTTATGCGGGCAGTTATCCAGGATGGAGACTTTACCCAACAATACCCGATTGAATCAAAAGAGCCCTGGTCAACCAAGACGATTAGGGCGAAAGAGCTGTGGAACAAAATCGTACATAACGCATGGAAATCTGCAGAACCAGGTATTCTTTTCTGGGATACGATCATCCGTGAATCTGTTCCGGATTGTTATGCTGATCTGGGTTTCAAGACGGTTTCCACCAACCCTTGTGGTGAAATTCCCTTATGTCCTTATGACTCATGTCGTTTGCTCGCCATCAACCTCTATAGTTATGTAGAGAATCCATTTACGCCCCAAGCCAGCTTTAATGTTGAGCTGTTTATTGACCATGTGCGTAAAGCACAACGGATTATGGATGACATCATCGACCTGGAGACTGAAAAAATCGACCGCATCCTCAGTAAAATTGAGCATGACCCGGAAGAGGAAGAAATTAAAAGGGTCGAAAGAAACCTTTGGAATAACATCCGCAAAAAAACACTGGAAGGCCGCAGAACCGGTTTCGGAATCACTGCTGAAGGTGATATGCTGGCAGCTTTAGGCTCACGTTACGGAACTGATGTCGCTACAGATTTCAGCATCGAAATTCACAAAACTTTGGCTGTTGAGGCTTATCGGTCATCCGTTACCATGGCCAGAGAAAGAGGTGCCTTCCCGGTTTATTCTTGCGATCGGGAAAAAAACAATCCTTTCGTTCAGCGCATTCGTGAAGCTGATCCCGCTCTCTATGAGGAGATGTGCCGCTATGGCCGTCGTAACATCGCCCTCCTGACAATTGCACCAACAGGTACAACCTCACTTATGACACAAACTACTTCTGGTCTGGAACCGGTCTTTATGGTCAGCTACAAACGCAGAAGGAAAGTAAATCCCAACGACAAAAATGTAACCATCAGCTTCGTCGACGAAGTTGGGGATTCATGGGAAGAGTTTAATGTGTTCCACCACAAATTCGTTACCTGGCTGGAGGTGAATGGTTATAATACGGATGAGGTATCGAAAATGGATGATGCCGCATTGCAGGAAGTCATTGCCAAATCACCATATTATAAAGCAACTGCCAACGACATTAACTGGCTTGCAAAAGTAAAAATGCAGGGCGCTGTGCAAAAATGGGTTGACCATTCTATCAGTGTGACTGTCAACGTCCCCAAAGATGTCAACCAGGAATTGATCGGAAACATCTACACAACGGCCTGGGAGAGTGGTTGTAAAGGAATGACGGTATACCGTGATGGCTCACGTTCAGGAGTGCTTATCTCCAACGAGAATCAAAAGAAAGAAGCCGAGTTCAAAGAAACAAAAGCACCCCATCGTCCTGCCATTCTGCAGTGTGAAGTCGTTCGTTTTCAGAATGATTATGAGAAATGGGTCGCCATCATTGGTTTGCTCAACAACAGGCCATACGAAGTATTTACTGGTAAAGCGGATGACTTCTATGTTCCTACCTGGGTTGAGAATGCCTGGGTTATCAAGAACAAGACCGAGAAAGGCCGTACCCGTTACGATTTCCAATATGAAGACAAGGACGGTTATAAAGTAACCATGGAGGGCCTGAGCCGCACCTTTGACAAGGAATATTGGAACTATGCCAAACTGATTTCAGGGATTTTGCGTCATGGGATGCCAATTCCGTTTGTCGTCAATGTTGTAAACACGCTTGACTTGAAGAGCGACAACATCAACACCTGGAAAAATGGCGTAATTCGTGCCTTGAAGAAATACATCCCGGATGGCACCAAAGCCAAGGGTAACCATTGTCCTAAGTGTGAAGGCAAAGACAGCCTGGTGTACCAGGAAGGATGCCTTGTTTGCAAGGACTGTGGGTATTCTAAGTGCGGCTAGGCGAATATCAGGCTAAAAGTGAATCTTGTGGTGATCGAAAATCTGTCGGTCACGGAAACCAAATATCTTGGCAGACAAGAGCACGAAGATTTGAAGGTCGTGCTCTCTTAGCCATTGTAATGCCTCCGGTTTCTGGTTGCAGGCATCTGCAAACAGGGCCAGAAATTCGTAATCATTCTTTTGCAGCCACATACGGGCATTGGGATTGCCGTCAATAGCACCGTCAAGGGCTGCGTAGTGAGGATAACCATTGCGCATGAGCCAGATGATGGCTTCTTCGCTGCCTCTGATTCCACTGGATAGGGCGGCAAGCTCTTGATAACCATTGGTCAATAAGAAATTGTAAAGAACTTCATTGTCACTGAAGGTCTCCCCGAAAGCCAACAATATTTTGGCAGGGTACGCGAGCATTGTTTAATCAAAAAATTCGGCGCAGACTCCCATACGTTCTACCCGGGCTGCAATCTTAGCCAGTTCTGTCTTGGTGACTTTCTCAAGCCCGAACAGCGGGGTTTTACGTTCAATAGGATACAACATCACACGCCTTGGTTTAATTTGTTTTATCAACAGAAGCCAGGCCTGGATTTCTTCTTCTGTCGTATTGTCGATTTTGACACCATTGAGTTCACCCCTCAGAAAGAGTGTCTGAACTACGAGTTGTCCTTTGAAAAGCTTCAGGTTTTCAACGACTTCTGCCAGGGTAATCGGAACTTTGGGTTGATTGATAAGCTGATAGGTAGCCTCTGTTCCGGCATCCACTTTCTGAATGTTGTTGTCCACTTTTTTGAGTGCTTCCAGAATTTCAGGGACATCGAGCATCGTGGCATTGGAAAGGACACTGATTTTGACTGATGGGAAGTAATTTTTCCGGATGGCGATAACCCCATCAACGATGGCAGGAAACTCCGGATGAACGGTAGGTTCTCCGTTGCCGGCAAGGGTAATGGAGTCTAATTTTTCTCCTGCTGCAGTCATCATCGACAAGCGTTCTTCTAATTGTCTGAGAATCTCTGCTGCCGGCACGAATTCGGTTTCTTGCAACGGATCAGCTTCTGTCCAGCCACATTCACAATAGATGCAATTGAAAGTACAGAGTTTGAAGTGGGTTGGAAGCAAGTTGACACCCAGAGATATCCCAAGCCTGCGGCTTATGATAGGACCAAAAATAGTTTCATGAAAGTGAATACGGGACATCCGGAAGAATCTTTGATGGCAAATATACTCAATCTTTTCAGCTTAGCGAACGGAAAGCTGATGAGAATGAGTCAGGCCGAAACAGCCGCGCTAATTTTTCTTGCAGACCGGCCCTTTGCAGGGAAGTTCAGACAAAAAAAACAAGGAACAATTATCCTGGGAATTGAATGTTAATAGATCAGTTTCTGTGTGAGGCTTTCTTTTCCAGCTGAAAGCTTAACAATGTACATCCCCTTGCTCAATTTGCTCATGTCTAACAGAACTTCAGTGTCGCCATTCAGGGAGCTTTTGTCAAAAACCTTTTTTCCATCAACACCAAAGACCTGAAGACTCGCATTTTTTACATTAGAAACATCAACTTTAAAAGTTTCTGCACTCAATTGAAGGATGTGCATACCGGCAGCAATTGGTAAGGTGTTAATTCCGCTTGTACCGGCTGTTACTGTTTTCAAATAGGTGTTTTCCTGGTAATAATTGACAGCTTTCAGAGAAACAGTATAATCTCCGGCGTTGGCATAAGTATGCACAGGATTTACATTGACAGAATCAGTGGTGCCATCACCAAAATCCCAGAAATACTTCTTTGCATAATCTGTAATATTGGAGAATTGGATGGCATTTCCACTTAAAGGAGTACTGGCAAAATTGGCAGAAGGCATCTTGGCATAACTAAGGAAGCTTTTGGATTTCAGGAAGATACCTGAATCGAAGCTTTGGTCAGCGACATCAGCAATGGCAATTTTAAAATGATAGTTGGCTCCATTGGTAACAGGTCTCATAAATTGAATGACAGTTGTGAATCCGTCATATTGCAGGCTTGTCCCATTTGTATTGTCAATATAATATTGAGAATTGGTGTTGGGGTTGATAGAATTGATACTCAGCAGGGTGCCGTTAGTGTCGGCAACAGCGAGGTTTTCGAGGCCATTAAAACCGGGTCCACTGACAAAGAAACCAAAGACGTCATTAAAATTGGAACCCACAAACTCAGGGTATTCTTCTGAGCCAAACACCATTTTGCAGGCAATGATTGTATCTGTCAGTGGGACAAAGTCAAATTCGATGACCGCGGCATCATAGGTAGGATAGATGCTGTTTACCAAAACCCCGAGTAAGGAATCCCCGGGCATAAAGTTGACCGTAGTTGCAGAAGCACTGGTGTTGGGGCCAATCGCGTCATAGATGCTTCCGGATGTCATGATGATCCCGGAATCCATCCCCAATGTGCCGGTGGTATCCTGGAAATTTCCAATAGCCAGGGGTGCTCCGGTATACGTTAAATTACTAACGACAACTGCCGGACCAAACATGGTCGCAATGACATCCTGCAGGCTGGCCAGGCTATCTACAACAAGAGGCCCTGTTGTCATCGTACTCGTAGTCGACTTAGTAGCTTTAAAAAACATAGTAGGTTGCAGTGGCTGAGCCTGTTGGCCAAAAGTTGTAAGGGCAAACAGCAGGCAAATGACAGAGAGGGTAAGTTTTTGCATGATGATGAGGATTGGAAATCAAAGATAAACAGAAATTATGGTATTAATGAAAGACAATAAACTTGTTGAAAGGTTGCTTCACAGGCATTTAAATAAATCTTTATGAGAGACAGGTAGCGCTTCCTGAGAACTTGATTCTCACAAGGAAAATCATTAGATTTGATGTGACAAACTTTAGGGCATCTTGTACTACTAAATATTACCGCGATGAAGATACAATTTCTAGGCGCAGCCCGCCAGGTTACCGGGAGTAAGCACCTGATCACTACGGATAGCGGCAAAACCATCCTGCTTGATTGTGGTATGTTTCAGGGCAAAGGTCTTGCAACAGATGCCATGAACCGTGAGCTGGGCTTTGAGCCCGCCAAGCTGGATCATATCATCTTATCCCATGGGCATATCGACCATTCCGGACTTATTCCTTATGTCTATCGACTTGGATTTCGTGGTTCTGTAGTGTGTAGTGATGCCACACGCGATTTGTGTGCCATCATGCTCGCTGACAGTGGTCACATCCAGGAGATGGACGTTATCAGGTTCAACAAACGTCGCATGATGAAGAGATTGCCTCTGGCAGAACCCATCTTCACAGAGAAGGATGCCAGGGCCTGTATGGAGCTTTTTATTGGCGTTGCTTACAACCGCAAGTTTAACATCGATAACCACATCCAGGTTAAATTTACCAACACCGGTCATATGCTGGGAAGTGGGGTCGTTAATCTCAGCATCACTGAAAATGGAAAGACCACAAGTATTGCCTATACAGGCGACATCGGGCGTCCCACGAACCGTATCCTCAGGTCACCCCTGCCATTCCCGCAATGTGATTACCTCATCACTGAGTCTACTTATGGTGACAGGCTGCATCCACACCTGCAAGTGGCCGAGGGTGAGTTGTTACGCATCATCCGGGAAACCTGCGTCGAGAGAAGAGGGAAACTCATCATCCCTTCCTTTGCCATCGGTCGGACACAGGAAGTCGTGTACTCACTCAATAAATTCTTTAATGCAGGTATGCTGCCAAAAATTAACATCTATGTTGACAGTCCACTGGCTGTAAATGCAACTGAAGTATTTCGATTGCATGTGAATTACCTTAATGATGATGTGAAAAAGCTGATCCTTACAGATCCGGATCCATTTGGATTCACTTCACTCAAATATATCACCAAAGTTGAAGACTCTAAAGCCCTGAATGACAGTGATGAACCATGTGTTATCATCTCCGCTTCCGGTATGATGGAGGCCGGAAGGATAAAACACCACCTGGCCAACAACATCGCTGATCCAAGGAATACAATCCTGGCTGTCGGTTACTGTGCTCCATCCAGTCTCGGTGCAAGGCTCCTGAATGGCGAAAAAGTCATCTCCATTTTTGGAGAGAAACACATCGTCAGGGCCAGGATTGAAATGATAGAAGCCTTCTCTGGACATGGGGACTATGAGGAAATGATCGCGTTTCTCAGCTGCCAGGACAAAAGTCGCCTTAAAAAGGTCTTCCTGGTTCACGGGGACTATCCTGCTCAGCAATTCTATGCCACTGAGCTTGGCAAGGCCGGGTTCTCCAGGATAGAAATCCCGGAGCAGGGACAAGGGTTTGAGATTTGAAATGGAATGACCAAATCAGGAAAAACAAAACATCTTTCATCATCTAACTGAATGTGAAGTGGTTTTTTACTTTTATTTGTATACAGTTTCTTTCATATGCTGCAAATAAGTGATGGCTACTAACCTGATTATCCTGTATTCCTTTTTATCTATCCTTGTCCTGATCCTATTTTCGGGTTACATGGTAAAAGTCAGCAGCTTGAAGAAGGCGAAAAAACCGGCAAAAGCGCAAGAGGAATCCAGGAAAATAGATTTTACTTTAAAGGGAGATATTTATGAATTGGGTAAACTCGCCATCATCCTGGAAGACCTGGAACGTTACCAGATCCCATTAAAGACCATCCTGGAGCTGAATGTTATTATTGAAGAGGTTTTTGTGAGCATCGTCAATCACCAGAAAGGGACCTCACTAGACAATAAGGTTTCTATCACACTTTCCCTTGAGCCTGGGCAAGTCGTCGTCAGTGTGCGGGATCGTAACGAAGAATTTGATCCGACTTTAATTGAAAAGATCGATTTGAATGCACCCATCGAAGAGATTTCTTTTCGCGGGCTGGGCTTTCATCTAGTCAGGCATCTGGCTGATGGTGTTAGTTACCAAAGAATAAAAGGAGAGAACGTATTGACTGTAACAAAAGCATATCCCATCTAATGGCAAGGCTGAAATACATAGAGGCACTCCTTCGGTGGAAATGGTATCCTGATATTTTGAGGATCCCCATTTTGATAGGTTTTTTCTATCTTATCTATGTATTGCTGTTTGGAGAGCAGGCTGATGGCAGAAATACCGGTTTGTCGGTGATGTGGGTGCTTTTATGGTCTATGCAACCACTGGTCTTCATTTTGTTGGGGAGGTTTTGGTGCGGAATTTGCCCGTTCAGCGCGGCAGGCGACCTTGTTCAAAAGATGGTTGGGAATGACATTCATCCCCCACTTTTTCTGAAAAAGCACGGAGTTTGGTTTGCCTATACTTTATTTATCGGCATCCTTGTCATTGAAACAATGGTGCATATGGCAGGTTCGACAGCTGCATCCAGTATTTTATTGTTAAGCATTCTTTCATTTGCCCTGATTTCAGGGGCTTTTTTCCGAAGGCGTACCTGGTGCCGCTATTTGTGTCCATTGGGTGTTGGCGGCGGGGTGTTCTCCCGGCTTCGGCTTATGAAGTTAACCAAAGATAACAAGACCTGTGCCGCATGTAAAGAGTTTGAGTGTATCCAGGGCACTGAGCATGTCAAGGGTTGTCCGATGGGTTTGTGTGTTAAAAAGCATGATTTGGATGCAGATTGTATTTCCTGTGGAAATTGCCTTAAAAACTGTCCCAGTGATTCCCCACGGATCGAGTTAAGGTCACCTGTTGAAGGATTCCTGTCGAATGTAAAAATGAGCCAGGCAGAGGCTGTTTTCTCAAGTACTTTTATTGGCGTATCGATGGCGATATTCCTGATTAAGTATTACTTACGGGTAAATACTGGGGCTTTTGTATTCGAAAATGCTGCATTGAACGAACTACTGGTTATTCTTGTTTATGCAGCATTGTCTTTTTCCCTCTTTTACTTATTCAGCTATGCCATTCGACCCATTACAAGGCAGAACCAGCAACATAACTTCAGGTTTTTCGGCTTCTTTTTGATTCCGTACATATTTTTTGCCTTGTTTAATCTCACTGCGGTTCATGAAGCTTCCCTGCATGGCTTGAACTTATACCATAATTCAATGGATGCCATGGGCATGAGTATGCCTAAGTCAATTGTTCACCCAATGATAAGTGCGCAACTTATGCATTACATACAGGGCGTGGGGATCATAGCCGGAGCCCTTGTTTCCTTTGTTTTCTGTTGGCATGAACTGAAGAAGGCTATAAACAACAGGCAGCGGAATAAAATTATCACAGTATTCAGTGTTTTCCTTGTGGTGGTGTCAGGCTTTAGCCTCTACCTGTTTGTTTTTCTTTCATAAAAAATGGCATAACAAGCTGTTTTGCAGTTGTTATGCCATTTTAAAGTGTAGCTCCATCATAATTATTTCAAAAAATGGCAGCTATTTATTAGGATTTAATTTGTGATAGTAGTTCGATAAGAAGTTTGTCAGAGATATCCTGTGTTTCTGATTTGTCGTAAATTGTTAATAGGTAAACTGAGGTTGAAACGATCTTAACATGAGTTACAATTCGGGCTCCTCCGGATTTGCCTTTACCTTTGGAGGCAATTGACAATCGAATCTTGTAACAATCATTGCCTAAGGAGTCGCCTTGGGTTGGAATATTTCTTAGGCGGTAAAGTAAGTCCGAAAATTCCTGTTTGAGTGAAGGATACTTTTTCGATAGCCTTTTTAACTGCTTATCAAAGGGAGGAATTGTATAAACACTATAGCTCATTCAATAATTCTTCAGCGGGTCGGGCTTTCAATTTACCTTCATTAACAAGATTCATATTCTTTACCGCCTCTTGAATCTCTCCAAGAAGTACCGCATCTTCTGCCGAAATTGGTTTGGCCTTGATAAACCTGAAATTCTTAATCAGTTCTAAAAAGAAACCTGCCTTATTGTCCTGTATTTCAAGTAATAGTTTCATATTCAATGACTAAAATATTTATGGTGCGGATCTGATTTATACTGAATCTTGGTAAATGAGACGCTTTTTTTATTAGTTTCAGTAATACCGCGATGAACACTGTTCCACTTTTTGCAAAGCTGTTCAGCATCGTTCTATATTACAAAGGTACTAAGGAATCAGAACTTAATGCAAATAGCAAAGAAAGAAGCTTGAACTCAAGCCTAAGGCGCACATTGTCTGTGTTTTACACAATTTCAATTACTGATTATGGGTATAATAATTGATCGTGTTACTGCCAGTGTGAGTGTGTAGTAAAAACAAAGCGAGAAAGAGGGACAGTACTTCTCAATACTCACACTCAATCTCGCGCTGATTTGGTAGCTCCACCAAGAATCGAACTTGGATCTGATGTTTAGGAAACATCTGTTCTATCCGTTGAACTATGGGGCCGGATATACGAATGGCAGGCGGATAAACCTCCTGTGTCAATTCGGGTGCAAAGATAAACTTTTTCGGATTTCAATCAAAGCAGGGAATTGTCTCATCCCGAAACACTTACTACTTGATCATTATTGAAGGAAGGGAAGATGGACCTTATGCTACGATTTGCTCAAGATAGCTGAAGGAAGGATAGCCTTTCACCTCAACATACCCATCAGGGCCGTAATATTCTCCCCCTTTTACATCTTTGGCAACAGCTGCCCTGATGCCCGGTAAAGCGCCCATTGCTGCATCCTGTCCACCGAACATTGTGAAAAAGGGCTTGAAGATCTTCCAGGACATCTTGTTTTCAAGACGTCTTTCAAGGTTTTTATTGGTGATTCCGGGATGAGCTGCTACAGCAATACAATTCAGTCCTTCTTTTTCAAAACGCTTTTGCAGCTCGTATGTAAACAACATATTCGCCCATTTTGAACGACCATGAATGTGTTTGGGTGAAGAACCATTGTTGCCTTCGGTCATCATCTTACCAAAGTCTTTTTCGGCAAGTTTATGCTCACCTTCACTGATTGTGACGATGCGTGAATTGGGAGTTTTGGCCAATAAGCCAAGCATATGACCGGTCAGGGTAAAATGCGCCAGATGGTTGAGGCTGCTGTTGCTATGGCCATCTTTTGATTTGGTAAAGGACACGGTGACATTGCCCGCATTGTTAAACAAAACGTCAAGGGTTTGATACTTTGCTTTGAAAGCTTCAGCAAATTGGTTTACAGATTTCAAATCACTCAGATCCAGGGCCATCAGCTCAATTTTTGCATCCGGGTATTGTGCCAGGATTTCCTTTTGTGCACGCTCACCGATCTTCAGATCGCGACAGGCCAGGATGGTTGTGGCTCCCTTGCAAGAAAATGCCTTAACAGCTTCATATCCAATGCTGTTAGTGCCTTCGGTTACTAAAATTGTTTTCCCTTTCAGGTCTGGAATGTTGGCTGTTGTCCAATTTACTTTCATCAATACTTTTTTTGTGTTTCGATAATTTATTCAGGATCGTCCTGCTAATCTCTCATGGAGAAGGTGCAAAAATACAATAGAAAAACCAAACTGCATAGTATGCAGTCTCAGTATCCTGCTAATTTGTAAAGATTCTCAAACTACCCTCTGTAAGGACCCGGGATGAAGCCCGCATTAGGATCTGGGTTTAGCCCTTAAGGTATTTATTGTCAATCATTTGTATACACTATGCGGGAAATGTCGACATGATGGCCTTCTTCAAAGCCAACAGTGATGTATAAACCCTGCCTCGCCCTGGAAAACAAGCTGGGATCGAGTTGTTTGTTGCGAATGATTTCATCAAAACTCAGGGCACAATAGCATAAGGGCAGTACAGCATCCAGAAACTCATAATCAGCCTGCTCATCTTCTTTTATCAGGTCGTTAACCTCAGTCAAAATACCAACGAGTCCATAGTTGTTTTCAGGGTCATACCTGGGTTCATCAGCCCAGTCGATGTCTTCCGGGTCATATTTGTCGGCTCCCTGCAGATAGATGGCGTAATATTCTTTTTCGCTTTCTTCATCCCAAATCCTTGAAAGCCCGATCCACAAGGCAAGAATGCTCTTATGAAGGGGGGAATCAGAGAGGATCTGCTCCATCCAGCCGATGATGTCCTTTTGTTCATCTTCAACTTTGAGGTGCCGTATGGTTTCCCAATAGGGTTTGGGTTTGATGGCTGCATGAAAATCAATGATACTTTTCCATGCCTCTGCAATGGGGAGCTTCGCGGCTAGCAGTTCCTGTAGTTTTTGCCAGGATTCAGTGTGATCGTAGGTCATGCTTAAGGTTTGAGTGCGGGAATTCAAAAATTCAGTAGGCAAAAATTCAGAATGCGGAATGGGGGAATGAAAGAATTCAGAATGCGGAAATTCAAAGAATCAGAAAGCAAGAATTCAGAATGCAGAATGTGGGAATGCATGCAACACTCTCATTTACTTTACAGTACTGCCATTGTTAAAGCCCGATCTTGCAGGAGAAACAATTGTCAGTTTGCCGTTTTCGTCCTCAGCCATCAGGATCATGCCATTGCTCATAATGCCTTTGATCTCACGTGGTTCCAGGTTGATCAGAAAACAGGCCTGCTTTCCAATGAGGTCTTCCGGTTCGTAATATTCGGCGATTCCTGAAACGATGGTACGGGTATCAAGGCCTGTATCAACAGTAACTTTTAAGAGCTTTTTGGTTTTGGGCACTTTCTCGGCAGCCAGGATAGTGCCAATCCTGATGTCCATCCCTGAAAAGTCATCAAAGCTCACAACATCTTTAGCCGGTGGCACATGGGAATTCTTCAGGCTGTTGTCCTCTTTCGATTGCTGAAGTCTGGCTACCTGGGCTTCAACTGCTTCATCTTCAATTCGCTCAAAAAGGAACTCGGGCTGGTTGAGCTGATGACCGGCTTCCAGTAAATTGGAACGTCCGCCATCCTTCCATCCCAATGAAGTATTGTTAACTAACTTATTAATTTTCTGTGATGTAAAAGGCAGAAAAGGCTCACCCAAAATGCTGAGGTTAGCTACGATCTGCATGCATAAGTTCAACACAGTACCTACTCTTTCTGGGTCTTGTTTGAAAACCTTCCAGGGCTCCTGCTCTGTCAGGTATTTGTTGCCTGCCCTGGCCAGGTTCATCAGTTCATTCAATGCCTCACGAAAACGGTAGTTGTTGAGGCTGATGCTGATACGGCTTGGGAATGAAGCAATATCATCGATAAGCGCCCGGTCTTCTTCTGTTAATACTGCAGTATCAGGTACTTTGCTGTCGAAATATTTCTGACAAAGCACCAGGGTCCTGTTTACAAAGTTGCCATAAATGGCAAGCAGTTCATTGTTGTTCCTGGCCTGAAAGTCTTTCCAGGTGAAGTCATTGTCTTTGGTTTCAGGGGCATTGGCGCACAATACATAACGAAGCACGTCCTGCTTCCCGGGAAATTCCTGTAAATACTCATGAAGCCAGACGGCCCAGTTGCGGGATGTCGAAATTTTGTCCCCTTCGAGGTTGAGGAATTCATTGGCCGGAACATTGTCGGGAAGGATAAAACTGCCTTCTGCATGCAACATAGCCGGGAAAATGATACAATGAAATACGATGTTGTCTTTCCCGATGAAATGGATCAGTTTACTGTCTTCATCTTTCCACCACTTTTCCCAGTCACGACCGGCCTGCTGAGCAGCCCAATCCTTGGTCGCCGAGATATACCCGATGGGAGCATCGAACCAAACATACAAGACCTTACCATCTGCTCCTTCAACAGGTACTTTCACACCCCAGTCGAGATCGCGTGTCACCGCTCTGGCTTGCAGACCCTGGTCGATCCATGATTTGCATTGCCCATAAACATTGGTCTTCCAGTCTTCTTTATGGCCTTCCAGTATCCAGGACTTCAGCCATGCTTCATAGGCATCCAGGGGCAGGTACCAATGCCTGGTCTCCTTTAAAACGGGGAGGTTGCCACTTAAGGCAGAGCGGGGATTGATGAGGTCTGTTGCGTTCAGGGAAGAACCACATTTTTCGCATTGGTCGCCATATGCCTTCTCATTGGCACAAACAGGACAGGTGCCGGTAACATAACGATCCGCCAGAAACTGCCCGGTTTCTTCATCATACAATTGTTTTGAAGTCTTCTCAATAAAATCACCTTTGTCATACATCTTTTTGAAAAAGGCAGAAGCAGTCTCATGATGAATGGGGGCAGAAGTCCGGGAATAGATGTCAAACGAAATCCCGAACTCTTCAAAAGAATCTTTGATTATGGTATGATACTTATCTACGATGTCTTGCGGGCTAACACCTTCCTGTCTGGCTTTGATGGTGATGGGTACCCCATGTTCATCAGAACCTCCGATGAACAGCACTTCTTCTCCTTTAAGTCTGAGATAGCGGGCATAAATATCAGCCGGGACATAGACTCCGGCCAGGTGGCCAATGTGGATAGGGCCATTGGCATAAGGCAATGCCGAGGTGATGGTAGTACGTTTATAGTGGTTCTTTTCCATGCTGGGAGTTTTTTTAAAGGTCGTCAGAAGTCATAGTGACACTGACACTTTCGGCTTTTCCACCCACCGGGGGATTCATTTTGGAGACCTTTACTTTCACCCATTTGAGTTGTGGGAATTGTTCCATGATGGAAGTCATGATCCGTAGTGAAACATGTTCCAGGAGTTTGGATTTCTCCTCCATTTCTGACTTTACGATCTGATACAAGGTCTGGTAATTGACGGTTTTGTGAAGATCGTCATCCATGGCTGCATCCGAGGTGTCTGTTTCAATGATGAGGTTTACGAGAAAGCGTGTTCCTATCAGTTGTTCTTCTGCAAAACAACCATGATAGGCGAAAAATTCCATATTTTCTAGAGAGATCAGCGCCATAATAGTTAGAATAAAAGCGGGTAAAGATAAGGATTACATGCTTTTGAAGGCTAAAATCTTTCCAAAAGGCTCCACAATCTCAAGCATCCTTGGTAAGGATCCGCTTAAAACCCGTAAGCTTCGGGTTTCATCCGGCGCAAAGTAGCTTCTTTCCCGATCAGGTGCATGATGTCGAACATCCCCGGCCCGCCGGCTTTGCCTGTTACAACGAGTCTTAAAGGTGAAAGCACTGCACCGGTATTCAGTTGATTTGCTTCAAGGAAATTCTTGAAAATCTCCTCGAGCTGGGCCGGTTCACGGAAATCAGCATCTTCAAAAGCTAGTCTTAGCTTTTCAACAATACCCGGGGTTTCCGGTTTCCAGCGTTTTTTTATGGTCTCCAGATCAAAGCTGGCAGGATCACGGAAAAAATAGGATGTGGCATCCCACAGCTCAGTCAGGAGCATAATCCGCTCCTTGATGAGCCCACATACCTTTGTCGTATATCCGGGCTCAGCAACGATTTCCCGGGTCTGGATTTCTTTGTCAAGGTAAAGTGCCAGCAAGGCATCATCCTTCTCCTTTATATATTGTTGGTTAAACCATTTCCCTTTTTCGAAATCAAATTTGGCACCTGCCTTGTGTACCTTCTCCAGGCTGAATGCCTGCGAAAGCTCTTCCAGGGAAAAGATTTCCTGCTCAGTACCCGGGTTCCAGCCCAGGAATGCCAGGAAATTGATGAAGGCATCAGGAAGATAGCCGGATTCTCTGTATCCGGAATAGACTTCTGCGCTTACCGGATCAGTCCATTGCAATGGAAAGACCGGGAAGCCAAGCCTGTCGCCATCACGTTTGCTGAGTTTGCCATTTCCTTCAGGCTTTAACAAAAGTGGTAAGTGGGCGAATTTCGGCATGCTGTCTGCCCATCCCAGGAAGCGGTATAGCAGCACATGAAGTGGTGCAGAAGGAAGCCATTCTTCGCCCCTGATTACGTGACTGACTTCCATTAGATGGTCATCAACAACATTGGCAAGGTGATAGGTTGGCATGCCGTCAGATTTGAACAGGACCTTGTCGTCAAGGGTGTTGGTATCCATGCTTACATCCCCACGGATCAGGTCAAAAAGATGTACCTGTTCATTGGCAGGAATTTTAATCCGTATCACATAATGTTTGCCCTCTGCCAGAAGTTGTTCTACCTCAGAGGCTTCCATGGTGAGTGAATTGTTAAGGCCCATCCTGGTTTTGGAGTCATACTGAAATGTATCATGGCTGATCTTTTTCTGCTCTTCCCTTCTGATCTCCAGCTCCTCAGGGGTATCGAAAGCGTAATAGGCAAAGCCATCCCGCACAAGTTGCTCAGCATAAGGTTTGTACATGGCCTTGCGTTCAGACTGGCGGTAAGGTCCGAAGGGTCCGCCTACATGGACACCTTCATCAAATTTTATCCCGCACCAGGCAAGAGAATCTACAATGTATTGCTCAGCCCCAGGTACAAAACGAGTCTGGTCTGTATCTTCAATACGCAAAATAAAGGATCCCCCATGCTGACGGGCGAAACAATAATTATACAAGGCAGTCCTCACACCACCAATGTGAAGTGGTCCGGTGGGACTTGGTGCAAAACGAACGCGAACAGGTTTTGTCATAATGAATGGTCTTATCCTCAAATTTACAAAAGCACAGCTGATTAGCATGTATTTACCCGACAAAAACTGCCTTGTTTTTCACAAAAGCCTGGCCAATGTCGGGATATGAAACAAAAAGCCCTGCAAATGTTAACATTCACAGGGACTTTTAATTAACGTTGTTCGACCAGGGCTCGAACCTGGACTCTTCTGAACCAAAATCAGACGTGTTGCCAGTTACACCATCGAACAATCTCCTTAATTCTGGAGCGCAAAGATAGACTTTTTTTTAAATACAAACGCAATTCTGTCATGTTCTTCTATTTTCCTACCTTCGCTGATTAAATCAAACCCGGTTTGCCAATGAAAAACTATCAAAGGATCAACAACATCACAGGATGGATCGTTTTCCTTATTGCTACAGCAGTATATTTACTAACCATAGAACCTACAGCCAGCTGGTGGGATTGTGGTGAATATATCTCAACAAGCTACAAACTACAGGTGGGACACCCCCCCGGAGCTCCTTTGTTCCAGCTTCTGGGAAGATTTTTTAGCCTCTTTGCCTTTGGTAATGTGCACAAAGTGGCTTTGATGGTCAATGTCATGTCTGCCCTCAGCAGCAGCTTTACCATCCTCTTTCTTTTCTGGACCATCACGATGTTCGGTAAGAAAATTGTGATGAAAGCCGGCGAAATGACCGATGGCAAATTGTGGGCTATCATGGGCAGCGGTATCATTGGCGGCCTTGCTTACACTTTTTCTGATTCTTTCTGGTTTTCTGCTGTAGAAGGCGAAGTATATGCCATGTCCTCCTTTTTTACGGCCCTGGTGTTCTGGGCAATGATGAAATGGGAAACTGTGGCCCACGAAAAACATTCTTTCCGTTGGATTATCCTGATATTTTTCCTCATCGGCCTTTCTATCGGGGTTCACCTCCTGAACCTCCTGACCATCCCGGCTTTGGCATTTATCTATTATTTCAAAAGGTATAAGCCCAACCGCAAAGGGATTTTTCTCACAGGATTACTGGGTGTTGTCATCCTGGGATTTATCATGAGCATTATCATCCCCTGGATCGTGAAGCTTTCCAGCCTTTTTGAAATTTTCTTTGTCAACAACTTCGGACTGCCATTCAATACAGGCACCTTTATCTATTTCATCATCATTGGCGCGGGCGTTATTCTGGGACTCATTTATACCCATAAAAAACAAAAAGTCTTTGCCAATACGCTCATCCTGGCCTTTACTTTTATTCTGATCGGATATTCTTCTTTTGTGATGTTGGTCATTCGCTCTAACTCTAATCCTCCTATCGACGAAAACGATCCTGAAAATGCGGTCAGCCTGCTTTCTTACCTGAATCGGGAGCAATATGGCACCTGGCCCTTGCTCAAAGGGCAGTATTACAATGCCCCCATGACAGATTATGCCGATGGCACACCCGTTTACGACAGGGATATGAAAAGCGGAAAGTATGTCATTGTCGATGATCGTAAACAAACAGAAGCCATTTATGATGAGCGGTTTACAACTGTTTTTCCGAGGATGTGGAGTAACCAGAAACAAAGCCATATTTCAGCCTATAAGGAATGGGGTGGTGATGGAGGAATCTCTGAAACTGTCAGAAAACCCAGCGGAGAAACAGCAACTGAGATACGTCCTACCATGGGGCAAAACCTCGCCTTTTTCTTTAAATACCAGGTTGGCCATATGTATTTCCGTTACCTGATGTGGAACTTTGTCGGAAGACAGAACGACATCGAAGGCTATGGCGGAGTGCAGAATGGTAACTGGATCAGCGGGATTTCCTTTATCGATGATGCCCGCCTTGGTTCCCAAAGCAACCTCCCTGAAAGCATGCAGAATGCTGCACGGAATAAATTCTATTTCTTGCCGCTAATTCTTGGACTGATCGGGCTTTTCTACCATATTAACAGACATTCTCACGATAGCCTTGTGGTTGGCTTGTTGTTTTTTATGACCGGCTTTGCCATTATCCTCTACCTGAACCAGACACCTTACCAGCCACGTGAAAGGGACTATTCTTATGCCGGCTCTACCTATGCTTTTGCCATCTGGATTGGTTTGGGTGTGCTGGCGCTTTGGGATTGGCTCGGGAAATACCTCAAGAACCTCGACTCCCGCATAACAGCCGCAGTCATTACTTTGGTTTGTCTGTTCCTTGTTCCTGGAATCATGGGCCAGCAAGGATGGGACGACCACAACCGTTCAGGGAAATATGCCTGTCGTGATTTTGCAGAAAATTACCTGAACTCTTGTGCACCCAATGCGATCCTGATTACCAATGGCGACAATGACACTTTCCCCTTGTGGTATGCCCAGGAAGTAGAAGGCGTTCGTACTGATGTCAGGGTGGTGAACTTTATGTTGGCCTCCGGAGATTGGTACATCAAGCAGCTATTCCGTAAAGCTTATACTTCTGATCCGCTGCCATTCACCATCCCTGTCGAGAAATACAACAAGGGTACAAATGAATACATCCCCTTCTATGACCGTGAGATACAAGATACTATCGAACTTAAAAAGGTGATCGAATTCATCAATAGTGATAGCGAAGATGCCAAAGTATCACTGCAAAGTGGTAAGAGGATCAGTTATATCCCAACGAAGAAACTGAAAATCACAGTCAATGTAGCTGAAGTCATTAAAAGTGGCTTAGTTCCTGAAGAACTTGCCACCAAGGTTCAGCCTGTTATTTTCTGGGAGATGAAAAAGAACTACCTCCTGAAAAATGACCTGATGCTGCTGGATTTTATCGCTACCAGTGATTTTAAACGTCCGCTGTATTTTGCAAACCCATCCTCAGTTGATGATTTCCTCGACATTGATAAATATTGTCACCTCGAAGGTACAGTCTATAAGTTCATGCCGGTCCTTGCCAGTGATTATGTCCAGGGTATGGGCGGAATCTCTTATGATAAAAACTGCTACGACCTCCTGATGAACAAAGCAAAATGGGGTAACCTGGCATCACCTGATGTTACTGTGGATCGTGAAAGTAACCGGAACACTACATTCCCGAAAAACAATTTCCTGCGTTTGGCAGTGCGCCTCGTAGAGGAACAAAAAATGGATTCTGCCATCAAAGTACTGGATCGTTGCCAGGAGGTTTTTCCGAATAATAAGATAACATACGACTATTATATGATACAGTTCGCAGAAGTGTATTATAGGGCCGGTGCTGTTGAAAAAGGGAATAAAATGCTGGAAACGCTGACAAGGCTGTATGTGGAAGACATTACATACTATACAAAGCTAAAGCCGGACATTGCCAAGTATTATGAGAAGGACAAACAGCAGGCTGCTGCTGTCCTCCAAAGGATACAGCAAGTCGCCGATGGTTATAAGCAGAGCCAGATCAGTAAAAAGATTGGAAGTTTCCTTGCCACCAATCCCGCTTTGATGGGTAACTAAACTTTTTTCCTGAATGCAAAACCTGAAAAAGACCTACAACCGGGTCAACAACCTGATCGGAGGGTTCTTTGGAATCTTCGCCAGTGCTGTTTATATAATAACCTCGGAGCCAACTGTTAGTTTCTGGGACTGTGGGGAGTACATCTCCACAGCCTATAAGTTACTGGTTGGACACCCGCCGGGAGCCCCTTTGTTTCAGATTGTCGGGCGCTTTTTCAGTCTTTTTGCCTTTGGCGATGTTACCCATGTAGCCCGAATGGTAAATACGATGACGGCCATCGCCAGCGGTTTTACCATTATGTTCTTGTTCTGGTCCATCACCATGCTTGCCAAAAAACTGGTGCTGGCAAGGGGAGAAATGGACAAAGGCAAACTCTGGGCCATCTTTGGCAGTGGTTTCGTAGGCGCAATGGCCTATACCTTCACCGATTCTTTCTGGTTCTCAGCTGTGGAAGGTGAGGTTTATGGGATGTCATCGTTTTTTACTGCAGTGGTCTTCTGGGCCATCCTGAAATGGGAAGAAGATGCTGACAACAAATATGCAGTCCGCTGGCTACTCGTAATCGCTTATATGATAGGCCTTTCTGTTGGTGTTCACTTGCTGAATCTCCTGACAATCCCTGCCATGGTCTTTGTATTTTATTTTAAAAAGTACAAAACCGTCAACTGGAAAGGTATGCTCATCGCCGGACTCATTTCTTTCGTTCTTTTGGGCCTGATTATGAATGGTGTTATTCCCTGGATTGTGAAACTTGCAGGGTATTTTGAGCTTTTCTTTGTCAATGTCGTTGGGCTGCCATTTAACTTCGGGACAATCATTTACTTTATTGTCCTGGTCGGCGGCATTATCTTTGGCCTGCATTATTCCAAAAAGACGGGTAAAGTCATGATGAATTCAATCATCCTGGCATTTACCTTCCTGCTGATTGGCTATTCTTCCTTCCTGATGCTGGTGATCCGAAGCAATGCAGATCCTACTATTGATGAAAATAACCCCGACAATGCCATTAACCTGCTTGCTTACCTTCAACGTGAACAATATGGTGACTGGCCTATCATGCAGGGTCAGTATTATAATGCCCCTGTTATAGGCAGGGAAGATGGAAATCCTGTCTATGCCAAGAGTCTCAAAACTAAGAAGTATGAGATTATTGATGCGCAGAAAGGGCTGAAACCGGTCTACGATAACCAATTCACTACGATCTTCCCGCGAATGTGGAGCGGTTCTCAGGCTGACCATGAACAAGCCTATAAAAACTGGGCCGATATCAAAGGAACTCCGGTTCAGGTTCAAGGCCAGGATGGGAATATGGAAACCCTTATTAAGCCCACTTTTGGTGAGAATCTGAAGTTCTTCTACAATTACCAGTGGAACTTTATGTATTGGCGTTATTTCCTTTGGAATTTCGTAGGCAAACAAGATGATATCCAGGGCATGGGCCGTACTGAAAACCGCCTGGGTGATAATCTGCACGGAAACTGGATCAGTGGCATAACAGCTTTGGATGAAGCCCGCCTGGGACCTCAGTCTAATCTCCCGGAATCCATGAAAAACAGGGGCAGGAATAAATTCTACTTCTTGCCATTGATCTTAGGACTCATCGGTCTTTATTTTCATGCTAAATACCATTATAAAGATGCACTTGTCGTGGGATTCTTGTTCTTCATGACCGGCATCGCCATTGTGCTTTATCTTAACCAGTATGCCCCCCAACCCCGTGAAAGGGATTATTCCTATGCTGCATCGTTTTATGCTTTTGCCATTTGGATAGGATTGGGTGTGTTAGCCCTCTCAACATGGCTTGGAAACTACCTGAAAAAGGCTGACTACAGACTGACTACCGTTCTTGTGACCTTGTTATGTACCCTTGCAGTTCCGGGTTTGCTGGCTAAAGATGGCTGGGATGATCATGATCGCTCAGGTCGTTATACGGTCTTGGATATCGCCAACAATTACCTGAACTCCTGTGCCAAAAATGCCATTCTTTTTACCAATGGCGACAATGACACTTTCCCTGTTTGGTATGCCCAGGAAGTGGAAGGAATCAGAACGGATGTCAGGGTATGTAACTTAAGCCTGCTGCAAACCGACTGGTACATTGACCAGATGAAAAGGAAGGCCTATCTGTCCGATGCTGTGCCATTTTCACTGCCCAGAGAGAAATACCGTCAGGGCACACTGGATGTCGTATATTTTATCGAAAATCCGGATGTTGTTGATACCAGCAGATATTACAACCTCGAAGACCTGATGAAGTTCGTAGTCAGTGATAATCCCAATACCAAATTCCAGAGTCAAATCGGCTTACTCGACTATTTCCCAACGAAAAAATTCATGATCCCGGTTGACAAGGAAAAAGTGCTTGCCAATGGTACCGTTTCCCCTGAATTGGCTGACCAGATTGCACCTGCCATCGAATGGAAACTGAATCGTGATGGGATCCAAAAAAATCATCTGATGGTCCTTGATTTGCTGGCGCATTTCAAATGGGAGCGACCGATATATTTTGCCATGACTATTGGTGAGGAGAATTACCTCGACCTACAGGAATATTTCCAGCAGGAAGGCCTGGCTTACCGTCTGGTGCCTGTCAGAACTAATTCACTGGAGGGGAATGGCCGGATCAACACCAAGGTTATGTATGACAACCTGATGAATAAGTTCAGGCTTGACATGCAGGATCCTTCCGTATATTTTAATGAAGATCACATGCGAATGACCATCAGCCTCCGCAATGTCTATGGTCGCCTGGCCAATGGACTGATTGATGAGGGAAAAAAGGATTCGGCCATTGCTGTATGTGACCGTTGTGTTCAGATGATGCCCGACAAGATTGTTCCCTATAATTACTTCTCCTTGCCCTTGGCCGAAGCGTATTATCATGCAGGTGCGGCCCAAAAAGGAAGCAAAATGATGAAACGGACACTCGATCTGAATCGCCAGGACCTTGCCTATTATTTCTCGTTCCCTGCTGATAAAGCCGGTAGCCTGGATCAGCAAAAACAGATGTCCCTGGCGGTTGTACAAAGAATTGGACAAATCACAGAGCAATACAATGACGGCCCAATTCAAAAAGAAGCCCAGCTGCTCTTTGATAAATATTACGCTCTTTACACAAACGGAGCAGGATTTGGAAAACAATAAAACCACAGCCAGGCCCCTGCTGAAAAGCCTTCCTTTTCGCGGATTTAGTCCAGCGCAGGCACTATCCTATGGAATAGGCCTGATGATGCTGTTCTTGTACGCCTGTGCAAATGTGGTCACTCCAACAGGTGGTTCAAAAGATACCACACCTCCCAAGATCATCAGGACAGAACCGGCGAATTATACAACAAACTACCATGGTGAAAGCATAAAGCTGTTTTTTAATGAATTCGTCCAGGTGAAAGAGGAAGGGAAAAATCTTCTGATCTCACCATCCTTTAAAACCAGACCTGAAATTAAACTGAAAGGGAAGTCTGTTATCCTTAGCTTTCAGGATAGTTTGCGCAGCAATACAACCTACAATTTTAATTTCGGAATTGCTTTGCAGGACATTACCGAAGGTAACCCGCTTACAAATTATCAATTTCTCTTTTCAACCGGCGAATCTATCGATTCAATGGAAATTCATGGTATTGTGAGGGATGCATTTACACTTGTGCCTGTCAAAGATGCAATGGTAATGTTGTATGAACGGGATGAAGATTCTTTGCCATTTAAAGTTGTTCCCCTTTACCTGACAAAAACGAATGAAACAGGGAGCTATTCTCTTCCATTTATTGGGAAAGGGCCTTATAAAGCGATCGTATTACTTGACAAAAACGCAAACTATATGTTTGACGGGACTGAAGAAGACATTGGCTTTCCGGATCAAATGATCTTGCCGGAAGGTGTGGTGAAAATCATGCAGTCTGACAAAGGGAAAGACAGTGTGGTTGTTGTTAAAGAAGGAAGCAGCCTTGATTTTCTGACTTTTAAAGATGCCTCAGATTCAGTGCAAAGGGTAGCTAAACCTGGTCTGGCCAAGCCATCACAGCTTGTCCTTACTTTCCGCTTCCCTTTGAAAGCACCCTATATTTCGGCTTTTGTGAAGTCTGCCCCATTACAAAGGGATTGGGCAATGGAAGAATGGAATAAAAGAGGGGATACAGTCTCCCTTTGGTTCGACAATAAGCTTGTCAAAGATTCACTCACACTGGTCATCGCTGATGGCGCGAAAATTCTGGATACGCTGAACATGGATGTCATGAATCTGTCTAAAAATGCCAGAACAAAGAAAGCTGAGCCGGCAGATGCAAAAGCAGCCTATACCACCAACACCAGTTCCCAATTTGGCCTCAGACAGGATTTTTCCGTGACATTCGCTTACCCGCTTAAGGAATACGATTTTTCTAAGGTGATCTTCGTGCAGAACAAAGACACCTTGCCTGTCAGACCCTACTTTACAGATAGCCTGAAAAGAACACTTAGAATCACGAAAAAGTGGGCTGAGAGTACGCCTTATTCTCTCTATATCCCGGCAGGCGCTATCACCAATATGCTTGGGCAGATGAATGATACCCTCCGTTTTTCCTGGAAGACAAAATCACTCAAGGATTATGGTGACCTGACCCTTAGCCTCAGCCCTAAAGAAAAAGGGCATTATCTTGTCCAGCTTTACAACAGCAAGGATTTGATGGTCAGGCAATTTGCAATAGAAGATAAGGCTGTGCTTTTGTTTGATTACCTGGACCCGGGTATGTACAAATTGAAACTGGTTTTTGACAAAAACAATAATGGCCGCTGGGACAGCGGCCATTACCTAAGGAAAAATCAACCTGAACAAATTGTCTGGTTTCGCAACAACATCGAAGTCAGAGGAAACTGGCAACTTGAGGAAGTCTGGGAATTGCCCTGACTACTCAGTATGGCAACGGTTGATGCAATCCACTACCTGTGACAGAGATTTACTTCTGATTGAGTAGAAGATCTTTTTTCCATCTCTTTTTGATCCGAGAATACCTTTCCCCTTTAAGATATTCAGGTGATGCGAAGCTGAAGCTTGTTCGATCTTCAGTTTCTTGTAGATTTCGGTAACACTGAGTTTTTCCTTTTCCTGGAGTAACTCAATGATAGCGATGCGCATGGGATGAGCAAGCGCTCTGAGACGGTTTGCGGCCATCTCAAGTTTCACGATGTCTAATTCTATTTTTGCCATGGATATAAATTTTACACAAAATTAACAAAAAGAATATTATTATATCATAAATATATCTATAAAAGTTTTAAAATTTAGTTAAAATACCTATTATTCGTATATAGATGTAAAATCAAAGACATTGCCATCGAATAAACCTTTGTCACTCAGCTTGATAGATGGGATCACCAACAAAGCCATAAAGGATAGGGTCATAAAGGGGGCCCGTAATTCGGAGCCCATTTCTTTGACTTTTTGATCGAGTTCTGCATAAATACGAGCAACATCCCAGGCATTTTGCCCACTCATGATGCCTGCAACCTCAAGTGGGAGCATGGTGGCTTCCCCTTCACATACGCAGGCAATACCTCCCCTGGTGTCAACAAGGAGGTTTACAGCTGCCATCAAATCGGTGTCGTTTACCCCTACAGCAATGATATTGTGGCTGTCGTGTGCTACACTGGATGCAATGGCCCCTTTCTTCAGGCCGAAGTTCTTCACAAATCCCAGGGAGGGAGCTGTTGGTGCATAACGGTTCATTACGAGCATCTTCAAGGTATCACGCCCCGGGTCTGATTCCACATGTCCATCAACAACCAGGGGTTCTGTCATCTGAGAGGAGGTCACCAATTGCCCGTCATGCGCTTGTTGTACTCTGATTTTCTTACCCATATCCCTGATTTTGAGATCAGCTTCAGTAATCTTCCTGGCATGGAAATTATTCGGCGAGGTAGTAGGGACTGATGTGATGAGACATTGCCCGTCTTTTGCTACAATTTTGCCATCAACATAGGTTGCCTCAGGAATAAAATCCTCCAGGTTCCTAAGCTGTATAAAGTCGGCAGGATCGCCGGCTTGTAATAAGCCAATATTGAGTTTGTAATGCTGAACCGGATTGAAAGTGCAGGCCCTTAAGACATCAAAAAGCGCATAGCCCATCGCTAGTGCACGCTTTACCAAATCATTGATATGGCTCTTCACCAATTCATCAGGGTGTTTGTCGTCGGAGCAAAACATGACTTTCTCAGGATGACTGCTTAGCAAGGGAATAAGCACATCGAAATTCCGGGCGGCACTGCCTTCGCGAATGAGAATATTCATGCCTGCCGAAAGCTTGTCGAGGGCTTCTTCTATGGTGAAGCATTCATGGTCGGTCGTGATTCCGGCAGCGGCATAGTTACGGGCAGCATCACCTTTCAACCCGGGTGCATGCCCGTCAACAGGTTTGCCATACTTTCTGGCCAATTGCAACTGTCCCATAACCTTGGGATCTGCTGAGAGTACTCCTGGGAAGTTCATCATCTCACTCAGGTATAGGATCTCGTCGAGTTGTAGCAAAGCTTCTGTCTCTGCCAGGCCAAATGCCGCACCTGCTGTTTCAAAAGGTGTCGCCGGCACACAAGAAGGAGCCCCGAAGTTGAATTTGAAAGAGACTTTTTGCCCGTTCTCAATCATAAACCTTACCCCGGCAATTCCCAGAACATTGGCGATTTCATGCGGATCGGAGACCGTACCCACGGTTCCATGAAGCACTGCCAACCGGGCAAATTCTGAAGGAATCAGCATCGAACTCTCGATGTGAACATGGGCGTCAACAAAACCCGGAAGGATGTAGGGCCCATCAGCATTTGGATCTTCTGTGATTTCTGTGATGATCCCATTGGCGACATGCAGGACTCCCGGGTATATGCGGCGGTTTACGACATCGACTATTTTACCCGGCAAATGATATGCTTCCATCTTTTTCTGTATTTGTACAAAGATAAACGCATAAGTCTTCGTTTTGTGCGATTCACAGACACCACCCAAAAAACCTGTTTCGGGATTGCTTAGAAAGACATTTTTGACTTACTTTTATTACCTGAATTATTCCCATGAGAATCCTTACCGCTGATTTTATTTTCCCGGTTTCCGGCCCACCAATTCCAAATGGATACCTTACCATCGATGATGATGGCACAATCCTAGATGTCCAGGCAAAAATGAGTGTCGATCCGGGAAATCTGGAAAAACATAAGGGCATCCTCGTCCCTGGCTTTATCAATGCACATTGCCACCTGGAACTTTCGTACCTCAAAGGCAAAATTGCGCCCGGCTGGGGTCTGGATACTTTTGTCAGGGATATCCACAGTCAGTACCAATCACCTGTATCAGCAGAAATTATCCACCAGGCTGCGGAAGCCGCAGAAACTGAGATGAAAAGCAATGGCATTGTCGGGGTGGGTGACATCAGCAATACAGAAAATTCACTGGAAGTAAAAAAATACGGCCGCCTGGCGTACTATACTTTCTGTGAAGCCTTTGGTTCTGCCTCCAAGGATGCTGAAGCCAGATTTCAAGCTGCTCTTACTGTATATAATAAGGTAAGACAATTGCCGGGGCAGGCAGGGGTGGCCATCACCCCCCATGCAACCTATTCGGTTTCCCCTGAGCTCTTTGGCCTGATAAAATCCTGGGCTGAAAGCAATGGAACACCAATTTCCCTGCATCATCAGGAAAATAATGACGAAAACCGTTACTTTCAGAACAAGGGTGGACCTATTGTCAGCCGAATGCACGACTTTGGCGTTGACATTCGCAATGTACATCCCATGCGCATGCGTCCCATCCCTGCACTCATGTCATCTTTGCCGGTAAACAATCCGATATTGCTGGTTCATAACACGGTCTCAACACCTGAAGATATCAGGTTCATTACAGAAAACCTAAAGGACGCCTGGTTCTGTCTTTGTCCAAAGGCAAATCTCTACATAGAAAACAGCGTACCCAATATGCCATTTTTTAAACCTTTTGGGGACAAGATAACACTTGGGACCGACAGTCTGGCTTCCAATGATAGTTTGTCGATTCTGGAGGAGATGAAGGCCCTGCAGGACTTGTATCCGGACCTTAGCCTTGTGGAGATGGTCCAATGGGGGACTTTGAATGGTGCCAGATTCCTGGGAATGGATTCCTGGGCAGGAAGTTTTGAAAAAGGTAAAAAACCAGGCGTGAACCTGATTCAACGGGCCACACTCAAAACCTTCACATTGTCACCTGAAACAAGCCTTAAAGTACTGGCGTAGCTTACCAGTTGTCGATAATTTTGACAGGAGGTCTCATTCCTTTTTTCATGCTTGTTGAAGCTTCCTTGACAAAATTGTCGATCTGGCGAAGATAATCATCCCATTGCGGGTTGTAGGCCGGATCTTTTTTGTCAAGCCAGCGTTCTATGGGCTGACGTGAGGCTTCTTTCCTGATAAAATCAGTAAAGGTGTAACGGTAGCGTCCTTCTTTGCATTCAATGCTAAAGCTGTATTCACACATCGGAGCTTCACGTTTGCTGCCGTCTTTGTCAAGATAATACAGTTTGAAACGGTGAATTCCCTTGATCACACCATTGTCGCGATCACGCACCCGTGTAACATCAGTTGGGTTTGCATAAAAAGAATTGATCCATTCTATCGCACGGATGTAGAGAGAATCCTTACTACCTTTTTGGGTAACAACTTCCTTGTAGGTGATAAGTTTCGTATTCGTATCCACAGGAATGTTGGGCATCGGTGGCGGTGGACTTGTCTGGGCGCTGACACCCAGGCTGCCCATAATAAAAATGAAGACAATAAGATAAAAAGCGGGGAATGATCTCATAAAAAATTAGGTATAGAAATACGATTACAAATACGAGGCCAAAAATAACGAAAAAAGGCAGCCTGTGAGACTGCCTTTTTTCGTTGATGGATGAGAATCTTACATCATATCCATTCCACCCATTCCGGGATGACCCGGCATAGCTGGTTTGTCTTCTTTAATTTCGCTGATAACACACTCAGTGGTGAGGAGCATACCTGCAATAGATGCTGCATTTTCGAGTGCTACACGGGTAACTTTGGTAGGATCGATAACGCCTGCAGCATAGAGGTTTTCGTATTGGTCAGTGCGTGCATTGAATCCAAAGTCGCCTTTGCCTTCTTTGACACGCTGAACAACGATAGAACCTTCAATACCTGCATTTTCTACGATTTGTCTGAGCGGTTCTTCGAGTGCCCTGCGGATGATGGCAATTCCGGTGTCCTCATCTTCGTTTTCACCTTTGAGGCTTAACAGAGAATCGAGAGAACGGATGTAGGCAATCCCACCACCAGGAACGATACCTTCTTCAACAGCAGCACGGGTTGCATGCAATGCATCGTCAAAACGGTCTTTTTTCTCTTTCATTTCCAGTTCGCTGGCAGCACCAACATAGATAACGGCAACACCGCCACTCAGTTTGGCCAAACGCTCCTGGAGTTTTTCGCGATCGTAATCAGAAGTCGTGCTCTCAATCTGAGATTTGATCATTTTGATGCGACCTTCGATATTTTCTTTCTCGCCTTTTCCACCAACAATGGTTGTGTTTTCTTTGTCGATACTTACTTTCTCGGCTTGTCCCAACATGCTGAGGTCGGCATTCTCGAGTTTGTAACCACGCTCTTCAGAAATAACAGTACCACCCGTGAGGATTGCGATGTCTTCCAGCATTTCTTTACGTCTGTCGCCGAAACCAGGAGCCTTAACAGCTGCGATTTTCAGTGAACCACGGATTTTATTTACAACAAGGGTTGCCAATGCTTCACCTTCACAATCTTCAGCAACGATGATGAGTGGACGACCAGTTTGAACAACTTTTTCCAGGATAGGAAGAAGGTCTTTCATCATGCTCACTTTTTTGTCGTAGATGAGGATATAGGGAGCTTCGTAAACAGCTTCCATTTTCTCAGCATCTGTCACAAAATAGGGAGAGATATAGCCTCTGTCGAATTGCATTCCTTCAACGAGTTTCACTGTGGTCTCGGTGCCTTTGGCTTCTTCAACAGTAATAACACCTTCTTTTTTAACTTTTTCCATTGCCTGAGCAATCATCTTTCCGATGAAATTGTCATTGTTGGCAGAGATAGAACCGACTTGTTCGATTTGCTCGAAGCTGTCGCCTACAGCCTTAGACTGTGATTTCAGGTGAGCGATAACAGCAGTAACAGCTTTGTCGATGCCTCTTTTCAGATCCATTGGGTTGGCGCCGGCAGCAACATTTTTAAGTCCTGTTGTGATAATAGATTGTGCGAGAACAGTAGCTGTTGTAGTTCCGTCACCTGCAATGTCGGCAGTTCTGGAAGCAACTTCGCGAACCATTTGAGCGCCCATGTTTTCGACTGAATTTTTCAGGTCGATTTCTTTGGCAACAGTAACACCATCTTTGGTGATGATTGGGGAACCATATGATTTTTCGATAATGACGTTACGGCCTTTTGGTCCGAGGGTCACTTTAACAGAGTTGCTCAGGATGTCAACGCCTCTTTTGAGGGCATCCCTTGCTTCGATATTGAATTTGATATCTTTTGCCATTTGCGTATGCTTTTGATTGGTTGTTAATAGACAGATTAAATAACAGCGACGATGTCAGACTCTCTCATGATGAGGTAGTCAGTGCCTTCCACTGTGATTTCAGTGCCGGCATATTTGCCATAAAGAACTGTGTCGCCTTCTTTTACGGTCATTGGTTCATCTTTTTTGCCGGGTCCAACTGCAACGATGGTTCCTTTTTGTGGTTTTTCTTTAGCAGTATCGGGGATGATGATGCCGCCGATGGTCTTTTCTTCAGCTTTTGCAGGCTCGACCAGTACCCTGTCATGTAAGGGTTTGATGTTCAGCTTTCCCATTTTGAATTGTTTATGGTTTGATTAATAATGGTTTAATACGAATATTCTTGTATTGGCATCTGTCAGAATCCATGCCAAATGAAAAAGGCTCCCTGCTTATGGACATTATTGCAGGATATGGACAGAATTCAAAAAAAAATGTCAGACTGAGGTGACAATCTGACATTCAATTAAGCAAGAAGCTTATTATTTCTTTTGTGCTGGAGGTGCCTGGTAGTCCTGGACTGGTTTGGCGCCTTGTGCATTGTCAATTTTTTCACGCAGTTCAGTGTCAGCAGCTTTAGCTTTTCCTGAAGGAGGGATAATAAAAGATGATACCAGGCTCAATACCAGGAGGATAACGGCCAGGGTCCAGGTGGCTCTTTCGAGAAAATCTGCAGTTTTTCTGACACCCATGTATTGATTGGAGGAGGCAAAATTAGAGGCAAGTCCGCCTCCTTTGGAATTTTGAACAAGGACAACCAGGACAAGGAGAACGCAGGTGATCAGGATAAGGACGGAAACCAGGATATACATTTTATACTATATTAAGTTGTTGAATTACTTATGGTTCTGATTTTTTCAATTTGGGCTGCAAAGTAAGTACTTTTTTCGGGATATTTCAATGCCAGATGTGAATATATTTTGATGGCTTTGTTTGGATTACCCTGTTCGAGCCAGATTTTGGCCAGTGTTTCGCTTGCATTTTCGTCGTTTTCCTGCAGGCTTTTCTCAGCTGTATCGCGTCCTTTGGGGACATATTCTGCCGGGGCGGAGAGTCGTGGTTCTTCTTTGATGAAACGTTCGATAAGGTCCGTTTTTACTTTGGGGGCTGTTTTTTTTCTTACAGGTGTGGGGAACTTAAAGAAGAAACGCATCAGCATTCTGCGTTGGGTGGTACCTGATGCCACAGAAGCAAGTTCATCTTTGTATTGCGGCAGGTGGGTATTTCTCATGTTCATGGCCAGTAACCAACGGTTGGTTTGAAACCAGGGGTGTTCATTAACAGCCTGCTCCAGGATGGGCAGTGTGTTTTCATCAAGCAGGCCGGGATTGTTGACCCATTCATTATATTGAGTTCTGTTCATGAGTAGAAAAAATTACCAGTTGGCAACGGATCGGTTAAAAATGTCGTCCGCAAGGTCTTTACTGATCTGTTCAACCAGGTTGTTTTGGACATCGCTGAGACTTTGACTGCTGGAGAATTCTGCGAAACGTGTTAAGTTAGTTTCGAAATCCTGGGCAGGTGTAGCTTTGTTGGTATAACGCACATTGACCGTGATCGAAAGCCGGTTCAATGCGGCCTGGTCATTGCTCTGGATAGCGACAGGGGCGACAGAATAGCCAATAATTTCTCCCTCCAGGTGGAGGTCTCCGTTTCGGGGCACCAAGCTCAACCTGGTTTGATTGATGAACTTATCCCGGAGGATATCCGTGAAAACCTGGCTCAGCGTTGGGTTAACAAGAGGAGCATTGTTTGCAAAATGGAGGATAGAGATAGTTTTGGCTTCAGGGGGTATGGAGGCACCGGTGAAGGAATAGACCCCGCAGGATGTTGCTGTAAAAGCAAGCATGACAACAAAGCTGAACCGTATCAGGATGAGTTTACACATTCTTTTATCCAATGATGTCGTATTCTTTGATTTTACGGTAGAGCGTTCGTTCTGAGATCCCCAGTTCCCGGGCAGCATTTTTACGTTTCCCTTTGTATTTCTCCAGGGCTTTGCGGATCATGTCTTCTTCCTTTTTCTGGAGGCTGAGGGTTTCTTCATATACTTCGTGCTCGTCAAGGTCTTCCTGAAAGCCGGGTTCTACTGCATGATGGTGGATCTGAATGGGATTCCCTGCATCGAAATATTCCTCCTCCTGGGTAAAAATATTGGGATAATCCGTCAGGATGCTGCGTGTTTTGGGGCTTTGTTCAGGGTTTTCGATGATCTCGCCCACCAGTTTTTTCAAATCGGTGATGTCTTTCTTCATGTCGAAAAGCACTTTATACAGCAGTTCCCGTTCGGAGAAATCACTGCTTGCATTTTCTTTTCTGAAGAGGACCGGAAGGTCGTGGTGCCTGCTTTCAGGCAAGTAGGTCGCAAGTGTTTCCCCACTGATTTCCCTGACTTTCTCAATGATGGAGATTTGTTCGGTGATATTTTTTACCTGCCGGATATTTCCGGGCCAGCGGTAGTTGACCAGAAGTTCTGCGGCAGCAGGCGATAGGGTAACCGGTGGCATGCGGTAATTCTCTGCAAAATCGGCAGCAAATTTCCGGAATAGCAAAATGATGTCTTCTTTGCGTTCCCTGAGGGGGGGGACAACAATCGGCACTGTGGAAAGCCGGTAGTAAAGATCCTGTCTGAATTTTCCGCTTTCAATGGCATCCAGCAGATTTACATTCGTGGCAGCGACAACACGTGCATCTGTTTTTAAGACTTTGGAGGAGCCTACTTTGATAAACTCCCCTGTTTCAAGGACACGTAACAGCCGAACCTGAGTTGAAAGCGGGAGTTCTGCAATTTCGTCAAGAAAAATAGTACCTCCGCTGACAACTTCAAAATAACCCTTTCGGGCTTCATGAGCCCCTGTGAAGCTTCCTTTTTCGTGGCCAAAGAGCTCAGAGTCAATCGTCCCTTCCGGGATTGCACCACAGTTCACGGCGATGTAAGCCCCGTGTTTACGGGGACTCATCTGGTGGATGACTTTGGGAAAGAACTCCTTCCCTGTTCCACTTTCCCCTGTAATCAAAACAGTAATGTCAGTCGGGGCAACCTGGTAAGCAATATCGATGGCACGGTCCAGCAGCGGAGAAACTCCAATGATCCCGAACCGTTGTTTAATTGATAGAATATCCATGGGGTAAGCGCCTGATAAAAACCATTCCAATAGGGCAAAAGTAGCAAAAAATCGGCAATTCTGTCAGGTTTTCCTGAAATGAAACAATCAGAGCGGTTGCGCAGGATGATGTGCTGCAGTTCCAGGCCAACATTCAGGATTAGCCTGAAAAACAAAGGGCCCGACTTTACAGCCGGACCCAATGTTAAGAACAAAGCAATTTCTTCAAAAACGCAGAAACTAATTCTTTATTGTCAGTTCCTGAATCAGGTTTTTAGCTCCGGCGTATTTGTCAATAACAAACAAGACATAACGGATGTCAACACAAATGGTGCGTTGCAGATCCGGCTCAAAATTGATGTTTGAGCTCATGGCTTCCCAGTTCCCATCAAAGGCAATTCCGATGAGCTCTCCATTTGCATTCATGACAGGGCTCCCGGAGTTCCCACCGGTGATGTCGTTGGTGGTAAGAAAGCAGGTAACCAGGTTTCCATTGCTACCATAAGGACCAAAGTCTTTTTTGGCATACAGCTCTTTCAGTCTTGGCGCTACAACAAACTCATCATTTGATGGGTCTTCTTTGTCCATAACACCACTGAGGTGAGTCACATAGTCATAGTGCATGGCGTCACCCGGGATGTAATCCAGGACTTTCCCATAAGTGAACCGTAGAGTTGAATTTGCATCAGGGTAGTATTTCTTGTTGGGGTCCATTTCGCGCACTCCGGCAAGGAAGAAACGTTCATTTTTACGCAATTTGGTTTGGGCACCCTGGTAGGCGCCGGATGCTGCCATCAGTTTTTGCTGTACTTCATTAGACAGCTTGAAAATAGGATCCCTGTCGATGGTTTTAAATTTGGGATTTTTCAGGAATTCAGCAAGTCTGGCTTCATTGGTAAAGATGGATTCTTCAAAAACTTCTGCTGCCCATTTTTCGTAATCACCTTTGTACTTTTTCTGTATCTGGGTAAATACTTCAGGTAAGGCTTCTGCAGGAATATTCTGGGAACAAAGACGGTATAAAGCTGCTAATACTTTCTGGTCTGTTGGGGCGCTATAATCTTTATAATGTTCTTTGATGGTTTCCTGAAGGTCTGCAACAATCTTATTCACAGTTTCTTTGCTGTCTTTGGTTCCCTTCTGAAGGGCAGAATGCAGGGTTCCGAAACTTTGTGAAAATGACAAAGCCTCACAACCACGTGATAAGCCCAGAGAGAAATAGTACATGGTAGGGGCTTTGGTTTCCAATTCTTTGTAGGCAGCAGCAATATTCGGCATCACTTCGCCGTATTTTTTCTGGCGGGCAGGGTCGGCAGCAATCCATTGCTGAAAATCCTTTTCGATTTTTTCTTTGTCACCACTTACATTGTTCTTTTTCAGCTGTTTCATCTCACCCAGGTACAGTTTCCAGGCATTGGCATAACCGGCATATTTGGCTGCATATTTGAGGCGAATTGACTTGTCAGCATCCATGTCAGTTTTCCATGTCTCCAGCAATTTACCGAGCACAGTAGTCAGCGCAGGATCTGTTTTGTCGATCGACATGTTCACGCCATAGGAGGTCATATACCTTTGGGTCTGTCCGGGAAAACCCCAGATCATCGCATAATCATCTTTCTGAACACCTTTTAATGAAATGGGAAGCACATGTTTGGGTTTCAGTGGCACATTGTCTTTTGAATAAGCGGCAGGGGAACCATCTGGAGCCATATAAACGCGCATGACAGAAAAGTCACCTGTGTGACGTGGCCACATCCAGTTGTCGGTATCGCCACCAAATTTCCCAATAGAAGAGGGAGGTGAACCGACCAGGCGGACATCTTTGAATGTTTGATAAACAAACAAATAGTATTCGTTACCGGCAAAAAATCCTTTTACAACAGCTTCGTATTTGCCTGATTCCTGGGCCTCTTTGGTGATTTTGTCAATGGCTTCTTTGATAATTTTTGAGCGATTTTTGTCACTGGTTGTATCGCTGATATTCGCCAATACGCGCTTTGTAACATCATCCATGCGAACCAGGAAAGAAGCCGTCATGCCTTCATTCTGGAGTTCTTCTTCTTTGCGCATTGCCCAGAATCCATCTGTCAGGTAATCATGGTTGAGGGAGCTGTGTTGTTGTATGGCTTCATAACCACAATGGTGATTTGTAAACAGTAATCCTTCTGCAGAAACAATTTCTCCTGTACAGAAAAAGCCCTGGGGAGAGCCTCCGTTAGCGGAAAGGCCGACAATCGCATCTTTCAGGCTGTTGTTGTTGATGGAGTACAACTCGGCAGCGCTAAGGCGCAGGCCCATTTTCTGCATGTCAACATAATTCAGGCGTTCCAGGAACATTGGAAGCCACATTCCTTCATCGGGGGGAGTGAAGGCAAAAAGGCCCTTAAAAAGAAAGAGCGTAACAACTAAAGCGAGGATTCTTTTCATTTGGATTTTGATTATTTGGAATTTTAATTATTTGAGTTTTTCGGCCAGGATTTTCATTTCCATATAGGGGGATATGCCTTCATAAAGGATGTTATAAACTGCTTCCATGACAGGCATATATACACCATATTCTTTGTTGATTTCCATCATCCCTTTCACGGCATAATAACCTTCAGCAACCATTTTCATTTCGATGCGGGCAAACTTTGGTGAATAGCCCTTTCCGATCATGTTGCCAAAGGTTCTGTTCCGGCTGAACTGGCTGTAAGCTGTCACAATAAGATCGCCCAGATAGGCCGATTCGTTAAAGTCACGCTCCATAGAATTGATCCTGTCGAGAAAGCGTTTGGCTTCCTGTATGGCATTGACAATGAGCACAGACTGAAAATTGTCGCCATAGCCAAGTCCAACAGCAATCCCTGTTGCAATGGCCATAATGTTCTTAAGCACAGCAGAATATTCAACACCAACCAGGTCACGCGACAGTGCCAACCGAATAAAAGGGGCTTTGAAGTGAGTCTTGAGAAACTCAGCTTTTTCCTGATCATCGATGGCAAGGGTCAGGAAAGAGAGTTTTTCCATTGCCACCTCTTCAGAATGACAAGGACCTGAGATGATGCCAAGGTTTTCGTTGGGGACACCATATTCAGTTCTGAAGAAATTGGTCACTGTTGAATGGTTTTCAGGAACAATGCCTTTTATGGCAGAGATCACTGTTTTCCCTTTCATGTCTTTTGCCGTGATGCCATACATGGTTTCTTTGAGGAAAGCAGCCGGTATGGCAAAGATCAGGTACTCTGCATCTCTGATAATGTGCTTCAGGTCTGTGGAGACGTGGAGTCGTTCGACCGGGAGATCCAGATAACTCAGGTAGTTGGGGTTGCGGTGAAAATGACGGATATGCTCAGCCGTTTCCTCACTACGAACCCACCAGTGAAGCTTGCCCGGCGGATGGGCGAGCACCTTGACGAGGGCTGTGGCCCAACTTCCACCTCCGATGATGGCGATACGATTCTTTATCATAAATGCTTATTTCAGTCCGAGGGCAGAGGCACCCTGGTTAAAATAGATGTCAACCGGGATGCTGGCTGTTCTCAGTTTGTCGAGATCTGCTTGCAGTTCCGGGCGGATTTTGCCATTTTCTTTAAGATAGGAGGCAGCACCCTGATAATCACCATTCCCCTGGAAAGTCAGGACTTGTGCACCCCAGGCATCGATGGCGAGTTTTGTCTTGGCGAAATCTACTTTGTAAGTTCCGTCAGCATTGCGTGAAAAGGCCTGTTTGTCTTCAAAATAATTAAAACACATCATGTTGGCCTGGCCATGGGCTTCCCCTGCACCAAAACGAACAGAGCGGATCAGGCCGGCCATGTAGGTAACATAACAATCTTCCATGCTCACATCTTTCAGGTCGCCACGTTCAATGAGTTTGCCAACCAGGAACAAACCGAGGACATCAGCTTTGGCTTCTTCAAAAGCTGAGTGGTATTCTTTCATGGCAGCTTTCACCATGCCTTTGCCATTCACAGTATTTTTGATACCAAGACCATGTGCTACTTCATGAAACATCACATTGTTGAAGAAAGCCTCGAAGCGGATGTTCTGCAGTTGTGCCGGATCGATGAGTACCTTGGCAATGGGTTCAAGGATGTTGTCGAATTTGGCCTTCATGGTGTTTTTTAACTGTAATCTTCGTGAGCCTTTCTGAAGCTGTACCCTTTCGTCGTTGGGCAGGTTGATGGCGATCGTTTTCCCGCCACAATTGCTATGGCCTGCATAATACAGGATGTCATATGCATTGAGATCGGAATTGGAACCTGGTTTTTCAGCTTTATACTTCGCATCGACAGGAAGTTGTTTCTGCATTTCAGGAAGCAGTGCAGTGAATTTTTCAAGTTTTTTACTCCATTCTTTGTCTTTTACCAGGACAGCAGCCTCATGTGCTGCCTTATAGCCAAAGAGCTCATCTTCATAGGTTTCGATAGGTCCTACAACGAAATCAAGGGTGTTTGTTTTCATGTCCATCCAGGCTATATCACTTTTGAAATAGTCATCTGTTAGCAGCGCCTCAGCACGCAATCCCAGATAGGTTTTTAAACCCGGATCTTCAGCCAATTCGGCACATTTGCGGAGCAATCCTGCTGCTTTTTCAGTTTTCTCCTTGTAGGCTTCATGATACCAAACCGTTTTCAGGCTTCCATCTGTATTTCTTTTGATCAGGGTATATTCACTTGTTTTGTTGGGATCGGAGAATTTCTCAAATTCCTCTTTTGTCATGTCAACGGGGTAGAAGTTGGCACCTTTGGGTTTTTCATCATAGCCGGCCACGAATGCTTTGTTTTCATTCAATCTTTCCCAGGGACCGTAGTTTAGTTCGACAAAGCGTTTTACTACAGTATCCTGGATTTTTCCTACGATGCTATCTTTGGGGGCACAGCTTTGTTCCCAGAAGATCTCATCCATGATTTGGGCTGCTTCGAACATCAGGGGCAGCATTTGTTTTTCTTTTTCAGTCAGTTTGGTCAAATCCGTAGTGAGGCTGACTTCAACAAATTCTTTCACTTTTTTTTGCACGATTGTGTCCACAGGGCTTGTGTTAGCATTGGTTTTGGGGCTCTCTTTGCAGGAGAAAAAAACGATACTGATCCCAAAGCAAATAAGGATGGGAAGGATTTTGCTGGCTTTCATGGTCATTCTGGTGATAATTAAGGAATTACAAAAAGTGTGCGAAGGTAGGAAATTTCTAAGTTCTGAGCCTTCAGAATCGATAAGTATCCCCTTTCTATCGTTCAATATACTTAAAATGCGGTCAGATACAGATATGGGTCTTTGTCAGGCATGCCAATTTATGTGGGTATTTTCAGCTGGGATGAAACAATTTTGCCTGTTCGTTGTTATTCTGTTAACATTTGTTAAAATCAAATACTTTCTTATTGTTATCAGAATAACAGTATGTGTATTTAACCTATCTTTACACGCTGATTTGTGATTGGTTAGAATAACCCAGCAGGTCAGCAATTGTTAACCTTTCAAAAAACCGGTTTTGTCCGGATGACATGAAAAAAACACTTTTAATCAGGGATGTAACCCTGAGAGACGGCCAGCAATCCTTGTTTGCCACACGCATGACCCAGGACCAGGTTGAACGCGTACTTTCTGATTTTCGTGATGCACATTTTTATGCCCTGGAAGTTTGGGGTGGAGCAGTACCTGATTCCATTATGCGTTACCTGAATGAAAATCCATGGGAGCGTTTGGAGAAAATAAAAACTGCAATCGGGGATGCATCATTGTTGACAGCCTTATCCAGAGGGCGTAATTTATTCGGATACAACCCTTATCCTGAAGATGTGATCGAGGGATTCAACAGAAATGCAATCCAATCCGGAATCGGGATAATGCGGATTTTTGATGCGCTCAATGACACTGATAACATCCGTTCCACCATCAAGTATGTAAAACAAAATGGTGGGATTGCGGATGCAACGATCTGCTATACTGTGGATCCGAAATTCTCTATCCGCGACAAGATGAAGGCCTTGTTGCATGCCCAGCTTCTCAACACCCGGGTTTTTACGAAGGAGTACTTCCTTACCAAGGCCAAAGAACTTGAGGCCATGGGCGCGGACATGATAACAGTCAAAGATATGGCCGGTCTTATTCCTCCCGGGAAAACAGGAAGGCTGATCCGGATGCTGAAAAGTGAACTTTCTATTCCGGTGGATTTTCATACGCATTGTACGCCGGGATTTGGTCTTGCCTCAACTTTGATGGCAATTGTTAACGGTGCGGATATCATTGATACTGCGCTGATGAACTTTTCTGGCGGATCTGCGGCACCTTCATTTGAGCTTATCCAGATCTTCTGTAACAAAATGAACATTGATACGGGGGTTAACCTGGAAGCTGTTGGTAGTGCCAACAAGAAATTGAGGGAAATCAGGGAAGAACTTTCGGAGTTTGATGGCTATAAAACCTTGCCACGTGAATTCGACCTGGTCAATGATAAATTGCCCAGGGATATTGACAATCTTTTTGAGTTGGCCATTGCTTATGCCAAAGCGGAAAAAGAAGAAGATCTGTTGCATACCTGCCATACCATTGAGCGCTATTTCAATTTTCCTGAACCTGACGAGAAGATCAAAAACGCAGAAATACCCGGCGGAATGTATTCCAATATGTTGGCCCAGCTCAGGCAACTCAAATTGGAAAAACTCCTGCCACGGACGCTCGAACTAATTCCAATGGTACGGATGTATGCAGGCTTTCCTCCCCTGGTTACCCCTACCAGTCAGATCGTTGGCGTTCAGGCCGTCAACTGTGCGCTGGATGAAAACAAAGGCCTGCCACCCTTCACTACCAAGTCGATACAGTTTGTTAACCTTGTGAAGGGAATTTATGGCAAAACACCGGTTCCCATCGATCCGGAATTCCGCTTTAAAATCTCAGGGGTGAGGGAAGAAACTGCCTACGACACCAAATACTACAAGAAACAGGACAATCCTGTTTTTGAGGAATACGGTGGCGTCCCAATCGCAGCGAATGAAAAAGAAGCCTTACTGCTTGAGCTCTTTCCTTCTGTAGCCCATGAATTCCTCAAGAAAAAGGTGGAAGACCGTTACCTGGCTGAAATCTGGGAGGTTGAGGAAGAGAAAAGGTTGAAAATTGAAGCCGAAAAGGAAGCCTATGAGAGTCTTTCCAATGATGAAAAGGAAAGGCTTTTAATGAAGGGCTTGTACAATTATCAGGGAGTCAGCTTCCCGGAATTGCCAATTGGCCTTTCCTGATAATTCTCTGTATTTCCGTAAAATTACAAGGCCATTTTTGCCCTGAACCAGTAATCCATTGACGGATAGCACAAGGTTTTTGCAGAGATGTTCAGCTTCTGTGCAATCTGCATGGGAATAGCCATGATGATAAGACTGCCTGTCCTTCATGCCCTCCTGCTTGGTATCCCTGTTTTTTCTATCTTTATCGCCCAAATATGTACACGATGTTAAGGCAATTCCGTTTAATTTGGCTGTGTTTGCTTGCTTTTGCAGGAACCAGCTTTTCATCCTCGGCCCAGAAGGACTTTACGCTGGCTACCAAGACTTTATCTATCAGTATATCTCCCAAAGGGAAAATCACCTCTCTGAAAGATCTGGCCAATCAAAAGGAGTACCTGGCGCCCGACAGTACAAGCTGGCTGCTCAGGGTACGTGCTGATGGACGCTATTATAATGCTGATGTTGTGGAACTTGACACCCTTGGGCGTTCTATACAGATGATGTTCAATAGTATTGGAATCATGGTGGAGATTCTTTACCAGGAAAAGCAGGATTATCTTTTTTTCTACCTGCGAATGTTTTTGCCACCTGAAAGGGGAGAGCTGATCACCTGGGGCCCTATTAACACAAGCATCAGTAAAACGATTGGAGAAACTGTGGGTGTTGTCAGGGATGATGACTTCGCATTGGGTTTGCAATGCCTGAATCTGAAGACCCTTGGGGGATATCCGGCTTTTGAGGACGACCATGAGTCTTTTTATACGAGGGTTTCCGCATACAATTTTGCAAGCTTGCCGGATTCGACACGTTTTTTATACAGAGGTTCCACAGCCCGTCCAACCTCTTTTGGTAGCAAGCTCCAGGCTTATGCCCGGGAGCGGGAACAGGAGAAAGTAATTCCGGTGATGGAGTATGAGAATGTCGTAGTTCCTCAATTTTCTGATGGTGGTGCAGGCGGGTCAAGCATTGCCCTTTTTGGGTGTCGTCCCGACAGTGTCCTGACGGTCCTCGAAAGGATGGAAATTGCCGAAAACCTTCCCCATCCTACCATCAATGGGAAATGGGCCAAAACGAGCAAGGAAGCCACCGCCTCTTATCTTATCCTTGATTATGGGGAAAGCAACATTGACCAGGCCATCGCCATCACCAAAAAAGCAGGGCTTTCCTATCTGTATCAACAGGATCCATTTGAGAGTTGGGGACATTTCAAGCTGAAGCCGGCCTTGTTTCCCAATGATCGCGAGGGATTGAAAAAGTGTGTCGACAAGGCTTCTTTGCAGGGTATCCGCCTGGGTGTCCATACGCTTTCAAACTTCATCACAACCAATGATGCCTATGTAATTCCTGCACCGGATGAACGCCTGGGAAGAATCGGCAGTACGATGTTGTCAGAGGAAGTAAATCCGCAAGACACAAGCATTGCCTTGGATGACATCACCTATTTTAAAGAACTTGAGCATTCGACACTCAAAACTGTGTTGGTCGACCAGGAGCTGATTACATTCCGTGAGCTTTCATCAAAGAAGCCCTGGCGCATGTTAGGTTGCCAGCGTGGACGATTTGGGACAGAGCCGGGTGTTCATGCGATGGGAGCAGTAATTCATGCCCTAATGGATCATCCTTACAAGACTTTTCTTACCAACACCCTGTTGGCTGATGAAGTAGCCGGGAATCTGGCCAATTTGTTTAATGAGACGGGACTCCGGCAAATTTCTTTCGATGGACTGGAAGGCTTGTATTCCACCGGGATGGGGCAATATGCAAGGAATCGTTTTGTTCAGCAATGGTATGATCAGCTAAGGCCGGAGCTACGGGGCCAGGTAATCAATGATGCCAGCATGGCAGGGCATTACCACTGGCATATCTTTACCAGAATGAACTGGGGAGAGCCATGGAATGCCGGTTTCCGTGAAGGGCAGACCCAATACAGGCTTATCAACCAGGATTATTTCCAGCGGAATTACATCCCTGCAATGTTGGGTTGGTTCCAAATGACCCCATCGACTTCTGTTGAGGACATAGAGTGGTTACTGGCCCGTTCTGCAGGATACAATGCAGGCTTTGCCCTTGTCAGCGATTTTAGCACCATTGATCAAAATGGGATAAGCCAGGAACTCTTCGCCAGAATCAAAGGCTGGGAGGACATGCGCATGTCTGCAAGCTTGCCTGAGCCGCTGAAAGCAAAGCTGCGCGACGGGAAGAATGAATTTCACCTGGAGGCTGTGATGGCCGGGAGCTGGAACCTCTTCGAGTACCAGGTTGCACGCAAGTCCTGGAAGCGTTTTGGTACAGCCAAACCTGCCACCACCGAGGCAATCCTGAATAACAACTTCGGGCCACAAGCCTTGCAGTTTTTGTTGCAATGCCCTGATTCATCAAGTATTAACAGCATTGTGTTAAAGCTTAACGGCAAGGCAATTGCGCTGCCTGTGAAACTGAAAGCCGGCGAAAGCCTGAAATATACAGGCAAAGATAAACTGATGATATTCTCAAAAAACTGGAAGCTGATCCAGGAGATTAAAACGGAACCACTTCAATTTAGCATGAATGAAGGCGAGAACAAGATGCTGCTCAATTTCGATGCAAACATCCCTCAGAATTCAACTATTAAGGCTGAATTTAAAGTGATGTCAAGACCGGATAGAATTGCTGTTCCGCAAAGTGGTTCAGCTTATTGATATAAATAGGTATGACATTCTGAACAAAGACCTGTTTTCCAGGCATTGTTTTTCAGTGGGACAGGATGTTCAAATTCGAGGGAATCGCGCACTGTTGCCATCTGCATAGATCCTGGCTTACCCTGGCCTACGATGGTATGGCATAAATTACAATCCTTGCTGATCACTTTTCCTGAGGCTGATTTGAACAGGTCATTGTGACAACGGAAACAACCCTGGGTCTCGAGGTGGCCAATGTGGTTTGGATACATATCATAGGTGACCTTCATGGCAGGGAATGCATTTTTGTTGTAAGCATCTTTTATCCCTTTGATGGCGCTGGCCAGGGCTGGTTTGTTGGCTGCATAATAATCAGGATATTCTGACTTGTAATAGTCATAGGTGCCCTTTTCGATCATCATCATGGCTGAATCATAAGTATTGAAAGGGTTCTTCAGGATATCCATTGCACAGAATTTGATAGAGGGAATGGATTTGTCGATGGCACCTGTTAAGATGGCACTATTGATATAAGCAGGAGGAGATTTGTAGTTGTGGGAAGGACGGTTGTGACAGTCGATACAATCCATGGTACGTGGATTGGCTTTTTTCATGATGCTGTCTTCCACCGGGTTTTCTTCATTTTTAAACAATTCAACTTTCCCGGTTTTCAGGTTGGTATATTTTACCCAGAAGATGTTCTCACGTTTGTCATTCTCTGACATATATTCCACTTTGGTGTTGGGATTGATGTGCCAGTGAATGCCTTCAGTGAGACCCATTGCAGAATACTCGGGACCCACTTTCATTTGCATAATGATATCCCATTCCGTGTTAGCAGTATCTGTGAGATAGCTTTTCTGCACCCTGAGACTCCGGGAATAGAATTTTTGTGGCCAGTGGCATTTTTCGCAGGTTTCCCTGGCCGGACGTAGGTTACGGAGAGGTGTCTCAATGGGTGTAGGATAGATGTGCCTGAGTACAGAATAAACCTGGTAAAGTCCTGACAGTTTCGAACGAACATACCAGTCTGTACCCGGGCCAACGTGACATTCAACACAGGCAACCCTGGCGTGGGGCGAGTTCTGGTAAGCTACATGTTCAGGCATCATTACCTGGTGACATAGTTCTCCGCAAAACTCAACGGATTCGGTGTAATGAAAGGCCTCATAACTGCCGATACTGGTCAGTAAAAGGAAAATCAAAGTACTGAATATGAATACTTTAAAAGCATTGCGATGCCTTCTGTCGTTCAGGTCAATAAAGGGGAGTTTCTTTGAATTTACAGGATCTCCTCTTTTGATTTTTCTAAGCTTAATCAACATTCCAATGGGAATCAGTAAAAGCCCTAAAACCATAAAGCCGGGTAATAGGATGTAGATGAACAATCCCAGGTATGAACTTCCGGTATTGAAGATCGTGGTGATGATAAATAACATCACAATAAAGAACAGGTTGGTCAGTGCGAGAAGGAATCCCACGATGGTAACCCAATTGTACGTCGAACTAGGAAGTTTCATGTTTCGCTTATTTTATTAAGAATCAGAATAAATTACAATTTTTTCAATTTTCAGTCATTTATTCTGGCAAAATCATCTCTTTTTTTGAAAAAAAACAGTTTTTGTTCTTCCGGAAAAGCGATTTCAACCAAGATTAAATTCGTTCTGAAATGTTAAAAAAAGAGCATTAAATATCACAATATCAGTAGGGTGTTGAATAGCAACAGACATGCTAAACACGATAGCTACCAGATCAAATTTAGATAATTGGATATTATTGCGCAAGGGCATTCCTGAAGAACACCCTTTTCCTTATTTGTATTCGTCCCAGCTTTTGATTACGAGGTCAGTCATGTCGTAGCGACAGAAGGCAGTGATGAAAGCTTCAGCAAGGCGGGTATTGGTGATGAGCGGAATGTTGAAGTCAACAGCAGCCCTACGAATCTCATAGTCGTTGTTGAGTTCAGCCCGGCTGAGGTTTTTGGGGATGTTAACCACCAGGTCGATCTTCTTTTCTTTCAGGAAGTCAATGGTGTTGGGTTGGAGGTTCTCGTCTGGCCAATGAAGTGTGGTGCAAGGCACTTCGTTTTCAGCGAGATAGGCTTGCGTCCCTTTGGTGGCATACAGAATATAACCCTTGGCAATGAGCAGGCGTGCAGGTTCCAGGAGTTCTGCCTTGGCTTTGGCCGGGCCTGTCGACAGCAAAATGTTTTTCCGGGGGATGTTATACCCCACACTCAGCATGGCTTTCAGAATGACTTCGTAAAAGTCCTCACCAAGGCAGCCTACTTCGCCTGTCGAGGCCATTTCAACTCCCAGGATAGGGTCAGCCTGTTGTAGTCGTGAAAAGGAAAATTGGGGCGCTTTGATGCCGATATAGTCAAGGTCGAAACTTGATTTCTCTAAGGGCTCGACTTTGAATCCCAGCATGATACGTGTGGCCAGGTCGATGAGGTCGACTTTAAGGACTTTGCTTACAAAGGGAAAACTGCGGGAAGCGCGTAGGTTGCATTCAATGACTTTAATGTCGTTGTTCAAGGCCAGGAATTGCATGTTGAAAGGTCCTGAGATGTTGAGTTCCCGGGCAATTTCCCTACTGATCTTTTTGATCCTGCGGGAAGTCTCGATGTAGATCTTCTGAGCAGGGAAAACGATGGTGGCATCACCCGAATGGACACCTGCAAACTCAACATGTTCACTGATGGCATATGCGATAATTTCGCCATTCCGGGCCACTGCATCAATTTCAATTTCTTTTGCGTTCTCAATAAATTCTGAGACTACCACAGGGTAGCGTTTGGAGACTTTTACCGCTAGTTTCAGGAAATGTCCAAGTTCCTGTGGGTTCGATACCACATTCATGGCAGCACCTGAAAGGACATAAGAAGGCCGGATCAGCAGGGGATAGCCCACCGCATCTGCAAAAACATTGATTTCTTCGATAGAGGTAAGTTCCTGCCAACGTGGTTGGTCAACTCCCAATTTGTCGAGCAGGCTGCCAAATTTGTGACGATTCTCAGCCATGTCGATAGAAAGTGGGGAAGTTCCCAGGATGGGAACATCACGTTCATAGAGGCGCATCGCCAGGTTATTGGCAATCTGACCACCTGTTGAAAGTACCAGGCCCTTGGGCTGTTCCAAGTCAACAATGTCCATCACCCGCTCAAAACTCAACTCATCGAAATAGAGACGATCACATTCGTCATAGTCGGTACTTACTGTTTCAGGATTGTAATTGATCATGATAGACCGGAATCCTGAACGTGAAACGCTTTTCAGGGCACTCACGCAAGACCAGTCGAACTCGACACTACTGCCGATGCGGTAGGCTCCGGAGCCAAGCACAATGACCGCCCCTTTGTCGTTTTTAAACGCAACATCATGTTCTGATCCACTATAGGTCAGATACAGATAATTGGTTTGGGCAGGATATTCGGCAGCCATAGTATCTATCTGTTTAACGAAGGGCAAGATACCCCTGCTTTTTCGCCATTCGCGGACAGCATACAAATCAGCATCGATATTCTCATCATTGCTTTTGAGCACATGACGAGCAATCTGAAAGTCAGAAAACCCAAGTCGTTTGGCTTCCCTCAATAGCGTGTCTGACAGTGCCGGCAATGAATCTACTGTTTCCAGAGAAGTCTTGAGGTCCCAAATGTTTTTGAGTTTTTGCAAGAACCACAAATCGATGCGGGTCAGGTCGTGGATGGTGTCGACAGAATAGCCTTTAGAGAAGGCTTTGGCGATGAAAAAGATACGTGTGTCAGTTGGGTTTGCCAGTTCTTTGTCAATGTCGATGAGTTCTTCTACATCTTTGTTGCCAACGAAGCCATGCATCCCCTGACCGATCATGCGCAAGCCTTTTTGCAGTGCTTCTTCAAAAGTGCGGCCAATGGCCATCACTTCTCCAACACTCTTCATGCTGCTGCCAATCAGTTTGGAGACTCCGCTGAACTTGTTGAGATCCCAGCGTGGGATTTTGCACACGACATAATCCAGCGCCGGCTCGAAAAATGCGGAAGTCGTTTTGGTCACAGCATTCTTCAGCTCATGTAAGCCATATCCCAATGCCAGTTTTGCCGCGATAAATGCCAGTGGATAGCCTGTCGCTTTGGATGCCAGTGCACTTGAACGTGACAGGCGGGCATTGACTTCAATAACCCTGTAATCCAGGGAATCCGGGTCGAGTGCATATTGTACATTGCATTCGCCAACGACACCGATGTGGCGGATGATGCGGATGGAGAGCTGTCTTAAAAAGTGGTATTCTTCGTTGGTCAGCGTCTGCGAAGGAGCTACGACGATGCTTTCTCCGGTATGGATGCCAAGTGGGTCGAAGTTCTCCATATTACACACTGTGATGCAGTTGTCATATTTATCCCTGACCACTTCATATTCAATTTCTTTCCAGCCTTTCAGCGATTCTTCCACGAGGATCTGGGGGCTGTAAGAGAATGCTTTACTTGTATTCTGCAGCAGTTCTTCGGGATTCGTACAGAATGCACTACCCTGTCCGCCTAAGGTGAAAGCAGCCCGTATGATGATCGGAAATCCAAGGGTTTCTGAGGCTTTCACTGCTTCTTCTACGGATGTAACAGCAACACTACGGGGTGTTTTTACATCAATTTCATCCAGTTTTTGAATGAAGAGTTCACGGTCTTCTGTGTTGATGATCGCGCTGACAGGTGTTCCCAGCACCTCAACTCCATACTTCTCAAGAATACCTGAGCGATAAAGTGCTGTGCCACAATTCAATGCTGTTTGTCCACCGAAGGCAAGCAAGATACCCCAGGGTCTTTCCTTTTTAATGACTTCTTCGGCAAAGAAGGGTGTGACAGGAAGGAAATAGACCTTATCCGCAGCGCCTTCAGAAGTCTGGACAGTAGCGATGTTGGGATTGATCAGGATCGTATAGATGCCTTCTTCGCGTAAGGCTTTCAATGCCTGGGATCCGCTATAGTCGAATTCTCCGGCTTCTCCTATCTTGAGTGCACCTGAGCCTAACAGGATAACTTTCTTTAGCGGTTTTTCCATTGTTGTACCATTTGCATAAATTCATCAAAAAGGAAGAGCGTGTCTGAAGGTCCACCCATAGCTTCCGGATGGAACTGGGTCGAGAAAAAGGCTTTTGTTTTATGTCGCATGCCTTCATTGGTGCCATCATTGAGGTTGATGAACAAGGGCTCCCAATCTTGAGGAAGACTGTTGTTGTCGATGGCAAAACCATGGTTTTGTGAAGTGATGTAGGCTTTGTTGGAGTTTACCCTTAGCACAGGCTGGTTGTGGCTGCGATGGCCATACTTTAATTTATAAGTGTCGGCACCGGCTGCAAGACCCATGAGCTGGTTGCCCAGGCAGATGCCAAAGATGGGAATGTCCTGCCTGAAGCTCTTGCGGAGGTTTTCGATAGTAGGAATACATTGTTTCGGATCACCTGGTCCGTTGGAGATAAAAAGTCCGTCGTAATCCTCCTGGCTGATGTCATGATTCCAGGGAACCAGGATGACAGTAGCATCCCTTTCGACCAGGCTACGGATGATGTTGTTTTTAACACCACAATCAATCAGGCAGATACGGTATTTCCCATTGCCAAATATCTTTCTTTCGGGGGTACTGACCTGGGCTACCAGGTTGTCAAGGTTTGGGTCATAGAAGTCTGCCTTTTGCCCCTGGGATTCAAGTGAGCCCAGCATACAACCTTTTTCCCTGAGAATTTTGGTAATCATCCGGGTATCAAGGCCATAGATTGCCGGTATTTTTTGGTTTATCAGCCATTCTGACAAACTGGTACGGGCATTCCAATGCGAGAATTCAAAGGAGTAGTCGGAGATGACGAGACCAGAAATCTGGACCTTCTCAGATTCGAAATTCTTCAGGATGCCATCGACAAATGTTTCTCCGGGTACGCCATAATTCCCAACCAGGGGATATGTTAGTACCAGGATCTGGCCTTTGTAGGATGGGTCACTAAGGCTCTCAGGATATCCGGTCATTGCAGTGTTAAAAACGACTTCCCCTGAAACACTTGCCGGATACCCAAACTCCAGTCCGTTAAATATTGAGCCATCCTCCAGGACAAGCTGTGCTTTATTATGCATAGGCTGTTAAATGTTTAGATGAAGGTAGTGGGTTTTTTGAAAATGACAAGCGGGGAGAGAAAAAATATGCCAGGTTTCAGCTCGGGTTATGACTCCTGTTCATAATAAACTTTGTAAAACTTCCGGCCATCATGCTCTACGCCATGCTCAATCAGGTCTTTGTTGCCGTGGATGTAAATATGGAAATTGTTGTCGAGCTTTAAGACACTTTTAAAGACCTTCGCTTGTTTTTTTACCGCTTGTGCTGAAATCGAAAAATCATCATCAATTGCCAGATCGTTTTCTTGTCGGTAGTTAGAATCAAAGTTGTGAAAGGATTTTATGATCATTGGCTCCTTCAGCACTTCTGCTTCAAACTCTTTCTTGTCAAAGCTTTCCCGGGATTTGAAATAGTCGACAGAGCGGTTTAATAAATCTATCTGATCGGCTTTTGTTACTTCAAATTCGGAGGGAAATTGACCTGTAACGAAACTTTTTGTCAGGGAAAGAAAGTCTTTTGTAAAATGATAATCGTCAGAAGCAGGTTTGATATTTAAAAAATCATCTTTCCAGTATTGTGTGTCATTTGACCTGTTGGAATCTAGTATACAAACATTGTAACCGGCCTCTTTTTCGATATTGAAAACCAGACAGGCTTTGTCAGGCTTGTTGATGCTGATTCCATTGTCGTGGTTAATTCTGAAATTATTTTTTACAGCATCAATTTTCAGAAAGACATCTTTTTCTTCTGATTTGAAAATGCCAATGGCATCACATTCTTTGCCATCAAAGAAACAATGTTTGAAGTAACAGATGCTCAGCTCACCGGTGTTGATCTTGGGATGGCTTGAGTTTTCATAGAGATGCCGGGCGATGTCGACAGAATGCTCGAAGAGGCTTTCCTGTGATGCAAATATTTTGCTGACAAAGACAAAGACCTCATTCAGGTTGAGATCTGCAGGATGAGAAAAGTTGTAGACTTCGCTGTCGGAGAATGAGGAGAAAAAATATTTTAGTAAATATTCTTCAGTTTCTGTATCAATAAAATCCACAGGATCTGAAGATAATTTCATCCCTTCGTCACGGGATTTATTGCCTACTTGATGAATGACAATATCTTCAAGTTGCGCCTTTGTAAATGTGATCATATGATGCTTATTGTTTTCTGTATAGGGCTTATAGCATTATGCATTTTATATGCCCATGTTATATATTATTTAAATATCAATATAATAAATGTAAGCTTTTGTGTGAAAGGCATTATCCAGCCAGGGACGCGCCGATTAATGATCCTATACCATAGGTAATTGCGGCGGCAGTAAGCCCGAACACCACCTGGCGGGCACCGGAAAACAATACGCCTCTGCCGGTAAACAGTGTAATGGCAGCACCGATTCCAAACAAACCCAGTACGCTTCCGGCCAGGCTGGCATACAGTGCAGTTTTCCCATCATAGAACATATACGGGATGACAGGGATAACGGCACCGACAGCAAATAAAATAAAGGAAGCGATGGCTGCTTCCCAGGCAGAGCCGCCTAATTCGTCTTTGTCGAGCCCCAGTTCTTCCACAATCAGGGCATCCAGCGCTGTTTCCTTGTTGGAGAAAACCTTTTCTGCGAGTTCAGTAGCAGCGGCAGTATCCATGCCTTTGGCCTGGTAAAGCAGGATCAGTTCTTTTTTCTCATCTTCCGGAGAGGCTTCGAGTTCTTCCGTTTCCAGGGCGATCTGGCGGAGGTGTAATTCTCTTGAACTCTGTACCGAAAGCCATTCGCCCAGGGCCATAGAGATGGCGCCAGCCAGCAAGCCTGCAATGCCGGTGAGCAGGATGGTGTTGTTGGCAGCAGCTGCCCCGGCAACGCCCATCACAAGGCTCATGTTGGAGACTAGTCCATCGTTGGCCCCTAAAACCGCAGCTCTCAGCGCATTGCCACCAACAGATTTATGGCGGCTTTCCAATTTGGAGAGCATCCCCCCTGAAACATTAAAAGAATCATTTTTGCTGACAGACTCTATGATGCGCAAATGGTTATGCTCATACCCATTAGGCTGCTCGCCCTGCTGTATTTTGTGTTTAATGGCTGATTTTGCCAATTCCTTTTCGACATTCGACAGGCTGGTAATGATGGCGGAATAGCCAAAGATAGAACCCAGTTTTAACTGCAAACGGGCAGTAAAAGAAGGAGGTGGCATGTTGAAACTGGGATCAGTCTTACGGATCATGTCGAGGATGCGCATGGCATGACCGTTCTCGATAGCTGCCAGCGCATTTAAAACCTGCTTCAGATTGTCATCTGTTTGGATGCCAGCAATACTGGCATATAAGAATGCAGTGTCGACTTCTACCTGGATTTGGCTTGTTAATTGGGGTTTTTTCATAATCAGTCAGGTTCCTCAAGGATTTAGCAATGAAAATAGGATAAGCATGATTAGCATGAATAGAATCAGCCCCATTGCGCTAAGTATCCTTTTTTTCTTGCCTGCTTCATATTGCGTCAGCTTTTCTGTGTCCAGGTAAAATCTTTCATCCCTGGTTTCAACCAAAACACCCATTCTAATCAGTCGATTGAGGATCATCCCCCGGGAGAGATTCAGCTCCTCCGGCGTTTTTGCCTGATTTGGAGACAGGGCTCCGGACTCTTTAAAGCTGCTGATGATCTTTTTAGTTTTTAGCGCAATTATTGCAGGTGCAATGTTGGGAGGAATCATGAGGATTGAAATTTGAATAAAAGCCTTCTGATGGCTTCAGCAAGCCACCGGAAGGCTTTTTTGTACCGGGCTGCGTTTCGTGTAGGAACCAGGATTCAACACGAAACCGCAATTGGAAATCAGTGAATTATCGCTTTTCCTTTTTTTCTTTTTTCTCCAATCTTTTTTCTTTCAGAGATTTTGCCGGTTCTTTCTTTACCTCTTTTTTTACATCTTTTCCTTTTGACATAATTGTAGAATTTGTGGGTTATTTATTTCTTTAAATTTTGCCAATGTTACATAAAACGATGTGGCTTAGTTTCATAGCCAGTGAATAAACTGCCAGTTATGAAATGTATTACTTTAGCAAATTTAGTAAATTTTGACCTGAATTCAAGAATATTTTTCAACTGAAAATATGTATCTTGCATTGGTTTAAGCAAATTATGTAAAACTGACTTTAAATCACAGCTCAGATGAAAAGGACAATTCAAGTATTGCTATTAGTGTTATTTGCAGGTTCACAGCTGTTTGCACAGAAATCATTGGTAAAACTCACATTTACCGCAGACTTAAATTCCCAGCACGTAGACCTGGATAGTATCCGAATACACAACATCAGCCAGAATTGTGATACCGTTCTGTTTTGGCCGGATACCACCTTGAGCTTTGTTTTTTCCGGTGTTGGCTTCGATGAGCCCATTGCATTGCCCGAAGAGTTTACTGTAAAATTGCTGCCAACAGCCGGCGGTGAGCAGGATGTCAGGATCGGGTTGAACTTGCCGGAAAGAGGGGATGTGTCTTTCCGGCTTGCAAATCTGAAGGGCTCCTTGTTGGGAAGTTTTAAGGAATATCATGAGTCAGGTTTTCATACCTTCATTTTGAGGGGCGGAGGGGAACGCATTGTCTTGCTGTCTGTTATTTGGAAGGGTCAGGTGCGAACCATCAAGATCGCCAATCCTGCTGTGCAGTCGGGAGTGGTTTGTCAGCTTCATTATGTAGGCAGCGCTGCTCTTTTAGAACATTCCAAATTTCTTGCCCTTACCAGCAGTTTTGGCTTTTTCCCCGGAGATTCTTTGAAAATAACAGGGTATGAAGGAATGTTGCATACGACAATTTGGGGCAAGCCATCTGTCAGCACGGATTATACGATTCCCTTCGGGATGAACTTCCCCTGCCCTGGTTTGCCATCTTTTACCTATGGCGGTCAGGTTTATAATACAGTACAAATTGGCAATCAATGCTGGATGAAGGAGAACCTCAACATCGGGACCATGGTTGCCAGTTTTTACATCAACAACTCCTCGCATTCCGAGTGTACGGATAACAACATTATCGAGAAATACTGTTACCAAAATCAGCAGAGCAATTGTGCCTTGTACGGTGGACTTTATGATTGGAATGAGATGATGCAATATGTTACAATACCCGGAGTGCAGGGCATCTGTGCCGATGGATGGCATATCCCGGCTGATGCAGAATGGCAGATATTGGTTGATTATTTAGGAGGCAGTACTGTTGCCGGAGGGCTCTTGAAAGAAACAGGATTCACAACATGGTTTGCTCCCAATACAGGGGCAACCAACGAAAGTGGGTTTTCTGCTCTGGGTGCCGGTCATCGTTTTCATTACGGGCATTTCGGGGATATCAATAGTTATGCTGAATTCTGGAGTTCAAATGAATTCAGCGGCTGGGCCTCTTCCTTCCGTTTTCTCCGGAATACAAATGCAAACATGGATCCATATGACTATTTTAAAACCTATGGATTCTCAGTACGGTGTGTGTTGAATGACTAAATTTGTTGCCTAATCCTGCTCCTATGAAAAAGCGCTTCCTCTTTTTTGGTTTTTTATTTCTTGCCGCCACTGCCATGGCCCAAAGTATCAATTGTGATAAGCTAAGTGAGAGGGATAAACTGAAGTACCTGGCAGAGGCTAAATTGCCTTTTACAGGAAAATGTGTGCTTAATTTCCCAAACGGCAAGATTCAGCTTGAGTCAAATTATGTAAATGGCCTGCTGGAAGGCAAAGAAACTATGTATTTTAAGGATGGCAAGACGGATTCTGAAATCAATTATGTTGCCGGAAAATTCAATGGAAAAGTGGTTCATTTTTACGAAAATGGCAAAGTTAAAAGTGAAGAGATTTACCTGAATGATTTCAAATACGGCCGTGCGACAACCTATTTTGAAAACGGCAATAAAGAAAGTGATGGTAATTACAACAATTGCCGTGAAGAGGGCGTCTGGGTTTATTTTTATGACAATGGTGCAAAAAAAGCTGAGGGCCAGTACAAAGCTGCTGAAAAAGTTGGCCTTTGGAAATACTGGGAATTATCAGGTGAGCAAAAAGATGTCGTTGAGGACAAATAGCTTCAGGATTAGCTTATCCTCAGGAAATATTTAGTTTGTTGTACTTCTTGGGGTCAGATTCACTGGTCTCAAAGCCTTATGCAATGCGCTACATAACGTAATTTAGAAATGTTCTGTGAAGTTTTTAACAATCGCTTCACTACCTTTGTACTCCGTTTCTGAAACCTAAAAAATCGGAATTATGAGTCTCATAGATTTCCAACAAAAACACAAACTTCTCCAGTCGTGGAAATACACCTGGAAACCCATTGACAAAGGTTATAACAACCGTACACTCTATGTCAATGTGGGTACCCATGAAATCCTTGAAAGACCTGTCAGTCAGGAGATGAAGGACAAATTTATCGGCGGCAAAGGATTTGGTCTTCGCCTGCTATGGGATGCTACCAAGCCCGACACAAAATGGAGTGATCCTGAAAATGAAATCGTGATCAATACAGGTCCCATTTGTGGGATCACACAATATTCCGGTACCGGGAAATCATTGGTTGTTGCTATTTCGCCTCAGACAGACATCGTCGTCGACAGCAATGTGGGTGCCTTTTTTGGCCCTTTCCTGAAATTCGCAGGCTTCGATTCATTGGAACTTCAGGGCAAAGCTGAAAAGGATGTGATTGTTTTCATCGATGAACCCAGGGAAGTTGTAGAGATTTATGAGGCCGGTGAGATAGAACCTGATAGCCACCTGATGGCTGAGTACCTGACAGAAATATTCTCAGAATCAGAAAAAGACAGGATTAATGTCTCTGTCGTTTCTGCAGGGACTGCCGCAGATCATTCATTGATTGGCATGCTGAATTTCAGCTTTTTCGATTCCAAGCGTAAGAAAGTTCGTCTGAAACAAGCTGGTCGTGGGGGTATTGGTACTGTCTTGCGCGATAAGAAAATTATGGCTGTCGTTGCCCATTCTAAAGGTGTCAGTGGCAACCGCAACAATGTTGTCGACCTGAATGCCATTATGGAGCGTGGCCGTATCTTCAACCGTGAGATGAAAGAGCTTGACGAATCTCAGTGTGAGATGCGTTCCAAGGGGACTGCCCACCTCACCAATGTTATGAATGACTATGACTTACTACCTGTCAATAATTTCAAATTCGGAAGTCATCCTGATGCAGCCAAGATTCATGGCGAGGTCTGGAAGACATTCTTTACCCAGGGCATGAGTACTGATGGCTGTTGGATTGGTTGTAACATGGCCTGTGCAAAAGGTGTCGACAATTACCTGCTCCGCAGTGGCCCCTACAAGGATACCAGGGTTATTGTTGACGGACCTGAATATGAAACAACCTCCTCACTGGGCTCCATCGCCGGTATTTTTAACCCGGATTTTACCATCGAATCTAATTTCTATTGCGATACTTATGGCATTTGTACTATTTCCTGGGGGACAATCCTTGGCTTTGTTATGGAATGCTTCGAGAACGGGATCCTGAATGAGGAACGTACTGGTGGACTAAAGCTGAACTTCGGCAATGCCGACAATGCGATGGAATTACTCCACCAGCTTTCCCGTGGCGAAGGCTTCGGAAAAATCGCGGGCCAGGGTGTTCGTAAGATGAAAATACTTTTCGCTGCCAATGGATGGGGTGATCCTAAATTTATGCAGGACATCGGTATGGAAAACAAAGGCCTCGAGTATTCACAATATGTTTCTAAAGAATCATTGGCGCAGCAAGGCGGATATGCCATGACCAACAAAGGCCCGCAACATGATGAGGCCTGGTTGATTTTTATGGATATGGTAAACAACCAGATTCCTACTTTTGAGAACAAAGCAGAGGCGCTTCATTATTTCCCGATGTTCCGCACCTGGTTTGGCCTGAATGGGCTTTGTAAACTTCCCTGGAATGATGTTGAGCCAGAATCTAACAGTTCCAGCGCTGAACCCGCCAAAGTTCCTGAACATGTCGACAACTACGTGACTGTATATAATGCCGTAACTGGCCAACACATCACCAAGGATGACATCGTTCCTCAAAGTGAGCGGGTATATAACTTCCAGCGTATCTTCAACATCCGCAGAGGCTTTGGCTTGCGTCTTCATGATGCTCAGCCATACCGTGCCGCCGGTCCTGTAACCCAGGAGGAATACCTGAGCAGGGAGGAACGCTATGACAAACAACTCAAAGAACTGGTAGGCCTTGATCCAGAGAAGATGTCGTTGGAGGAGAAAGTTTCCGAAATGCGGAAATACAGAGAAGATCGTTATGAACAATTGCTGGATGCCGTTTATGCCCGTCGTGGATGGACAAAGAACGGAGTTCCAACAATAGAACATCTTCAGAAACTTGGAATGGACTTGCCGGAGTTGATAGAAGTGATCAAGCCCTTGTTATAGTTTATAATACCCACAGGGGAATCTAAGCATCATCCCCGCGAACCCCGCGCCCCCGCGCCTCTGCGTGAAACTTTAAAAATCTCACGCGGAGCCGCAGTGGCGCAGGGTTCGCGGGGGTTTTTTTTGTTAGTAGGCAGTTTCGGGATTCATAAAGGGATATTTGTAATCTGTCGGTGGGATTAAGTTCTCCTTGATCGTACGTGGACTAACCCAGCGGAAGAGGTTAAGCTGAGATCCTGCCTTGTCATTTGTGCCGGATTGGCGCGAACCCCCAAAGGGCTGCTGCCCAACAACAGCACCTGTGGGCTTGTCGTTGAAATAGAAATTTCCTGCAGCATATTTCAGAATCTCATCTGCTTTGCTCAGCACAGATCGGTCACGGGCAAAAATAGCCCCTGTCAATGAGTAAGGTGAAGTCTGGTCGATGAGGTAAAGCGTGTCTTCGAAGTCCTTGTCCTTATAAACGAAAATCGTCAATACCGGGCCGAAAATTTCCTCCTCCATTGTTACAAAGTGAGGGTTGCTGGTGAGGATGACAGTGGGCTGTACAAAGTATCCTTCGGATTTGTCACCTTTCCCGCCAAAGATAATCTGGGCATCGCTGGCATCCGCTGCTTTTTTGGTGTACCCCATGATCCTGTCGAATGCTTTTTCATCGATGACAGCATTCATGAAATTACCGAAATCAGTGGGTGGTCCGATCTTGATTTCCGAAATCATTTCACCCATCTTATTTTGAATTGCCGGCCAGAGTGATTCAGGAAGGTAGGCACGGGAAGCTGCGGAGCATTTTTGTCCCTGATATTCAAAAGCACCACGCACCAGTGCAGTCGCCACTTCATTGACCTCTGCTGAAGGATGTACCATCACGAAGTCTTTACCCCCGGTTTCTCCGACAATGCGTGGATAGGACTTGTAAGTATCCAGGTTGTTGCTGATGGTTCGCCAGATGTTGTTGAAGGAGCGGTTGGAGCCGGTAAAATGAATAGCACCCAGGTTACGGTCAGGAATTACGAGATTACCAATAGTGGCACCATCACCCGGGAGAAAATTGATTACACCATCAGGTAAGCCAGCTTCCTGGAAAATTTTCATCAGGTAATAATTTGAAAACAGTGCTGTGCTGGAAGGTTTCCAAACCATGGTATTTCCCATCAACACCGGGGCCATATTGAGATTGGTGGCGATAGAAGTAAAATTGAATGGCGAAATGGCAAAGACAAAGCCTTCCAGGGGACGGTACTCAAGGCGGTTTATGATGCCGCTTTCGGAAAGGGGTTGCGCATTGTAGATGTCCGACATAAAAAAGGCATTGAAGCGCAGGAAGTCGACAGATTCACATACAGCATCGATTTCGGACTGAAACACATTCTTACTTTGACCCAGCATTGTGGAGGCATTCACCAGCGGCCGGTATTTCTTGGCAATGAGTTCAGCAATCTTCAGGGTAATCGATAGCCGATCAACCCAGGGGCAGTTAGCCCAGGCTTTGTGGGCATGGTTGGCGGCTTCTATTGCCATCCAGACTTCTCTTTCCGTGGCCTGGTGTGCAATAGCCAATACATGACCATGTTTGTGGGGCATCACGATCTTTTCGGTCACCCCTGTATAAACTTCTTTCCCATTGATGATACAGGGAATTTCAATAACTTCTCCGCTGAGGCGGTCTAATTCGGTAACCAGAGCTTTGCGTTCGGCACAACCGGGGGCAAAACTTTGTATGGGTTCATTGATAGGCTTGTCGAGACTGAAAATTGCGTTATTCATAGGCTGATTTGTTTTTTTTGCGGTTTGTTAAAGATGAACAAGTAAGCCGATCTTTTGTTTATAATCATTCTAAATAACCACATACGAATGAATTTCCTTTTGATACTTGCACACCCTAGTGATAAAAGCTTTTGTTACGAAATTACGAGAACGCTTGAGAATGAACTTTCAGAAAATGGCCATAAATATCGTTTACGTGATCTTTACCAACTTGATTTTGACCCGGTTTTGCGACCATCCGACCTGGGTAGCCTGAAGGCAGGGATTATTCCCGACGGCATTTTGGCTGAGCAGGAACACATCCGGTGGGCTGATGTCCTTGTCTTTGTGTATCCAATCTGGTGGACCGGGATGCCGGCAATCATGAAGGGCTATGTTGACAGGGTTTTCTCCAGTGGCTTTGCATATGCCTACAATGACAATAATCCAGTTGGATTGCTGACAGACAAGAAGGCACTGATTCTGAATACGCAGGGGTACACCAAAGAATACTATGACAGCATTGGGATGACAGAAGCTTTGCGAAAAACTACTGACCAGGGCATCTTTAATTTCTGTGGGATAGAGGTCGTTGATCACCTCTTCTTTGGGGATGTCCCAAGTATGCCTGTTTTGGTGAAGTTGTCTTACCTTGAAGAAGTTATACAGATATTGCAGCAGTTTGTCATGCCCCAGCCAAGTACGAAAATAAACTATAATCTGACTTTTCAAAAGGAGTAATTTTGCCTTTGAAATTGCATTTATGCCACAGCCGGAAGCCTTGGTTTTATTTTAATTCATTCGATGGCATGGAATTTGACTATCAGTTCGTCCCGACCTGGAACAGACACAGCCTATATCTCAAATCATGAAAAAAGCACATACTTCACCACTCTGGACCCGAAGCTTCATTTTGCTGAGTTTGGCCAATTTCCTGATGTTTACGGCCTTTTATTTCCTGATTCCAACACTCCCTGTATACATTACCAAGGAATTGGGTGGCAACAAAAGTATGGTGGGCATCGTACTGGCAGTTTATACTTTGTCTGCCTTGATTATTCGCCCTTTCACAGGCATTACCATTGATACTTTCGGCCGTAAAACTATTTACCTGGTTGCTTTGGTACTTTTTTCTCTGGTGTTTAACGCCTATGTTTTTGCAGAAAGTATTGTATTTCTGATGGTCTTGCGTTTTATGCATGGTCTTGCCTGGGGAGTCACTACAACTACCGGAAATACCATTGTTGTGGACATCATTCCACCGGCAAGACGTGGTGAAGGGATCGGTATTTTTGGACTTTCCTTTACGCTAGCCATGGCCTTGGGGCCATTTCTTGGTATGCTGATTTGGTCAAAAGCAGATTTCCACACTGTCTTTGTGGCAGCTGCCGGACTGAGTTTGCTAGGATGGGTTTTGGCAATGAATGTGCGTTATCCGGCCTTTAAACCATTACACGGGAAATCAGTCCAATGGAAGAACCTTTTCGAAGTAAAGTCAATGCCTGTTTCTTTATCTTTAATCCTCCTGAACATCACCTATGGAGGCGTAATATCGTTTATCACGCTCTATGGTAAAGAGATTGGTGTTGGTCAACCCGGTATCTTTTTCCTGGTCTATGCAGCAGGTGTTGCTATTTCCAGGTTTTTCTCCGGATGGGTCTTTGACCGCAAAGGCCCTGCAATGCTAATCTTTCTGGGGATTTCCCTGATGATCATTGGTTTTCCAATCCTGGCCCTTGTACAAACAACAGCAGGTTATCTGATTGCAGCCATTGTATTGGGTTTTGGTGGAGGTGTTGTGATGCCTACATTCCAGGCCATGGTCAATAACATGGTAGAACCCCAGCGCAGAGGTGCTGCAAATTCGACACTTTTTACTGCTCTTGACCTGGGCATTGGTGGAGGCATGGTTCTTATTGGTTTTCTTTCTGATGTGATGGGCATTTCCAATGCTTTCCTGATATGTTCAGTCCTTTGCCTTGTTTCCCTGATCTATTATTTTGCTTTTGTTCAGACACACTACCTTAAAAATAAACTCGTAAATATTTGATATTATGCGTTATGCATTACTATCAAAAGATTATAATCCAGCATTTCTTTTTCCTTATGAAAATCAAGTATTACTTTTTGTTGCTTTTTGCATTTAGCCTGATTGCTACTACACAGGCCCAGACCAGGCCTGCTAACCCTACAGGGACACCTCCCCAGGGTTTCGGGACGGTATCGGGTTCCATCCTCGACAAATCCTCCGGACAAATCATAGAATATGCCAACATCGTGCTTTTCAAATCAAAAGACTCTACAATGGTCACAGGAAGCGTCACTGATGGGAAAGGCAAATTTAAAATCGAAAAGGTTCCCTTTGGGAATTATTATGCCGGTGTTACCTTCATCGGGTTTCTCAACCAACGATTGACAAATATCAAGCTTAACCCCAAAACCCCTGATGTAGACCTTGGTAAAATTGAACTGGAATCTGCTTCAACAGGCCTTCAGGCTGTCACCATCACCGGACAGAAAAGTACAATGGAATTCTCCCTCGACAAGAAAGTTGTCAATGTGGAGAAGGACATTACTGCGATGGGCGGAAGTGCCCTTGATGTCCTTAAAAATATCCCTTCTGTAGCTGTGGATATTGATGGTGGATTAACCCTTCGCGGAAGCGGAAATGTCACAGTGCTTATTGATGGACGGCCCAGTGGGATAACAGGGACCAACCTCGAACAAATACCTGCCAGTTCCATAGAAACTGTTGAGCTTGTTACCAATCCTTCTGCCCGTTATAATCCTGAGGGCATGTCAGGCATTATCAATATTAAACTCAGGAAAAAACGTGAACTTGGGTTGAATGGTATTGTTACCTTAAATGCAGGAACGGGTGACAAATACAATGGCTCCCTGAACCTGAACTACAACGTAAAAAGCTTTAATTTCTTTGCTTCTTATGATATGCGCTATGACCACAGGGAAGGTTGGGGTAATATGTCGCGCCTTACTGAGTTTGCAGATAGCAGTAGCCTCACCAAACAAACTTCTTCAAATTGGCGTAAGGGAAATTCAATGGGTTTTAAATTGGGAATGGATGTCGCTTTGACACCTACACAAAACCTGACTTTGTCTTATTACAGGAATGCCGGCAGCAATACCAGTGAAGACAAGGAATTCAGCAGTTTCTATTATCCCCATGATACCCTTGCTTATAAGTATGATGTTTTTCAAAAGGAAAGTGAAGAAGACTATAACAATGATTACACACTTGCTTACAAGAAGACCTTCCAAACCAAAGGGCAGGAATTTACCATAGATGCCGTCATGTCACAAAGTCCTGATGATGAAAAAGCAGATATTGTCAGGGTCTATAAGCAGGAGACAATAGTTCCACCAGCCAATGTATGGGAACAGACCGAAACGAAAAATAACCGAACCAATTACAATGTTCAGGCGAATTATGTTCACCCCTTTTCCAGGGATTTGCGCCTTGAAGGCGGATACCAGGGAATCATTCGTAATACCGATGATGACTACAGGTATTTTCTTTATGATCCCGACTTCGACATCATGAATCTCGACAGTGCCCTTAGCAATCATTTTACCTATACAGAGAACATTCAGGCGGCCTATGCTATCATCGGGCACACCCTTGGAAAATTCTCTTACCAGGCCGGCCTCAGGTATGAAATAACAAATACGAAATCTGAGCAGAAAACCACTTCAGAGGTTTTTAAAAAGGAGTATGGCAGCGCATATCCTTCGGCACATGTAAATTACAAACTACCCCTGGACCAGGAAGTACAAATCAGTTATAGCCGTCGTGTCAACAGGCCGAATATGTGGTCTCTGAATCCTTTTATTGACTATGGTACACCCGGCATTTTACGCTATGGAAACCCATATCTGAATCCGGAATATATCAACTCTTATGAATTGGGTTATTCCAAATACTGGAAGAAAGGGACCTTGAACGGGACAGTTTTCTACCGGAAAATAGAAGATGTTATCAAGCGGTATATGTTTATGGATACCAACGGTATTCTTAACCTGACCTCCAAGAATCTAACCTATGGTCTGTCCTATGGAGTCGAAGTATTGTTTGACAGAGAACTCCTCAAATGGTGGAAACTAAACTTATCAGGCAGCTATTTCAAGAATGAGGTAAAGGGAAATGACAATACCAGCAACGATCTCACCAACAGTAACTACAGCTGGAATATGCGATTGAACTCCAACATGACCCTTCCCAAAAAAATCATGTTCCAATTAACCGCCAATTACCGTGGACCTCAGGTTAATCTGCAAGGTTCTATGGATGCTATTTATTCTGCAGACATCGCATTCAGAAAGGACTTCCTCAAAGACAAGGCCAGTGTTAGTTTTCGTTTGAGTGATATTTTTAATACCAACCGCTACTCAAATCACAGCAGTGGAGATGGGTTTACTGCAGATATGGAGAGAAGAAGAGAAAGCAGGGTCGCCTACCTTGGCTTTACATATAAATTCGGGAAAGAAATGAAGTCTCAGAAGCGTACAAAAAAGTCGGATGGCGGAGGCGAAGGAGGAGGTGAAGACTTCTAAAAGTATTGCAGAGAATTCATCTTCATTAGAATATCAATCCGGCGGAATCTGCAGGAATTGAGTCCAAAGACTTGAGCATCAGCTTTGCCGGGCCTTTAATCTCAACAGAAGGTTGTAGTCTGTCGAAGTCCTCCTGCGTGATCATTTCCTTTTTCAACATTTTCTCTGACATAAATTTGTAATAATTCTGCACAAAATCCCTGAGGTTCATTTGAGGATCGAAGGACCATTGAAAATGCTTCGGACGTGGAATGACAGAGGCCATGTATATTGCTTCTGCCAGGCTGAGTTTTGATACATCTTTGTTGAAATAGAATTTCGCTCCTTCCTGGGCACCATAAACACCAGGACCCCATTCGATAAGGTTGAGATAGACCTCAAACATTCTCTCCTTTGTAGTGATGCCTTTGTTTTCAATCATCCAGACAATCAGTGCTTCTTCAAGTTTGCGGGCCACGGTTTTGTTGCGGTTCAGAAATACGTTTTTTACCAATTGCATGGTGATGGTACTCCCTCCCCTGACGAAACGTTTTGCTTTTATATTTGCGATGATCGATTCACGGAATGACTCAATCAGGAAGCCTCTGTGGCCAAAGAAGGCCCCATCTTCTGAATTCAGAACAGCATTTTTCAGAAAGGCGGGAATTTGATCCAGCCTCCTGAAGTTGGGATTTTCCGGACCAATCAGGAAGGTACGGACAGCTTCTCCGTTTTCAAATGCAGTATATTCAAAAGTGTCATTCATTTTCCCCAGCTCAGTCGCACCATAACTTTGAATCCGGAATTTATGGGGATCCAGATAACATTCAAATTTCAAAGAATCCGGTTGAGATAAATCAAGCTCAAAATCCAATCGGAAGCTCAAACTCCCATCCACCTTCATGCCCTGGAGATTCTGGAAGAGGCCGGCAGGTAAAGAGGTGATGAGATCCCCGGCTGGAAAGTCTTTCTTATAAAGATGTAAGCTGAGCTGCTTGCTAGGCTTAGGCCTGTAGCGAAGGTAGGGGTTGATCGTGACACTGTTGCAACGGATCGCGGTAGCACTATCAACTTCAAAATAATCCTGACCAATGTTAATGGTGTATTGAATTGCAGCTTTGTTGAATATAACCTTTTCTGTGCTGATGCGGGGATGATCTGTCTCCAGCCCGGCAATGCCTGCCAGGCCGATCAATTGTGTTACTTCTGATTGGGATTCCCCTTCTGCCAGGCTGAATTGCAAGGTGTCAAAAGCAATAAATGCATTATATTTGTATTTGATGTATGGCAATGACATCTTCTTTCCATCAGGCCGGTACAGTCGGAACTGGGCGAGTCTTTCATGGGGGTCAAGCCGTCCTTCTATCTTCCAGTCTTCTGTGCTCGTACCTTCGGTGATTACGATGTCTGTGCTGAAAGTATGGTCCAGAATGCTTAACACATCAAGGTGGCAGTTCACCAGGTGGTCATTGGTGGTGCTGCTGAGATTGAAGTTTTGAATGAGAAGCTTGTCCGGGATCTTGTCGAATGCAGCCCTTAGCATGACAGAAACACGGGCAGCATAATCACGCACTGCTGTCGTGTCTGCTGAGGATTGGTTTTTTGCCTTATCCATCAGAAACAAAAAATTTGTGGTGCTGTCGTGACGGACCAGGTTCAAGGAAAAACCTTTCAATACAAAGTTTGACAATACGACACGACCTATGAACAGATTCCAGAAACTAAGCGAGGCATAGGCCGTGTCAATTTTCAACAAAGTATCTCCAAAAAGTGGTTTTAAGCTCAGGCCGCGTATCTCCATAGAAGATATGCCTTTGATCTGAGCATAGGGAATACGCAATTCTGCTTTGTTGGCAGCATTGTAGGCAGTGACCTTCTGCTGCAGGTAGTAATTGAAGACGGTATTCCTGAATGCGAATGAGAGTAAAATCAGGCTACTCACTACGATTATAAGCCAAAGGAGTATCCTCCGTAGTCTTCCCGGAGCTTTGAGGTAGTCCAGAAACCGGATAAAGTCAGAAGGGCGTATTTGGCGTTGAATCTTCAGTTATTTATTTAAATACCTATGTGCCTGGCAATAACAAGTTTTTGAATCTCGGAGGTACCTTCCCCGATCTGCAATAAGCGCTGATCACGGTAAAACCTTTCAATGTCATAGGCTTTCATCAGGCCATAACCACCATGAATCTGTACAGCATCATCGGCCACTTCTTTGGCAATTTCTGAGCAATATAGTTTGGACATGGCAGCTTCTTTGGCAAAAGGTTTTTTATGGTCCTTCAGCCAGCACGCTTTGTATAAAAGGTTACGACCAAGTTCTATTTTGGTAGCCATGTCTGCCAGTTTAAAGGAAATAGCCTGGAAATGAGAGATTGGTCTTCCGAACTGTTTCCTTTCCTGTGCATAGGCCATTGCGAGTTCGAAAGCACCCTGCGCAAGTCCGAGCCCCATGGCCGCGATAGAAAGCCGTCCGCTGTCGAGGGTATGCAACATTATGTGTGAACCCTGTCCCACATGACCCAGGAGGTTTTCTTCAGGGACATGGCAATCGTCGAAGTAAAGCTCTGAGGTATTGGAGGCGCGCCACATCATTTTGCCGTGCATGCTGACTGCTTTAAAACCCTGGGTATGTTGCGGTACGATTATCGCAGAAAATTCTTTGTGCCCATCGTGATCGCCGGTTACTACTTGTACTGTAGATCCAAGTGTGATCGCAGTAGAAGCATTCGTGATGAATATTTTAGAACCATTGATGACCCATTGCCCTGCGTCAAGTACTGCTTTTGTGCGTGTGCCGCGACTATCAGAGCCGGCTTCAGGTTCGGTAAGTCCAAATCCCCACAAGGCCTCACCGGTGCAGAGACGAGGTAGGTATTTCAGCTTCTGGGCTTCGGTGCCATAAGAGGCAATTGGTCCGATTCCCAATGAGTTGTGCGCCGCTACTGTGGCTGCCTGTGAACTGTCGACCCTGCTCAGTTCTTCCACCGCAATAATATATGACAAGGTGTCGAATCCATGTCCTCCATATTGTGGGTCCACAACCATTCCAAACAGTCCGATTTCTCCCATTTTCTTGGTGAGTTCTTCGGAAAACTCGGCTTTCTCGTCGAGTTCCTGGGCTATGGGTTTTATCTCTTGTTCTGCAAAGTCCCTGACTGTGTTGCGGATGAGATCATGTTCTTCGGTGCAGTAAATATCCATAAGTGTTTTGAGTTTTTAATCAGGAGTGAATAAAATGGGATGAGGCCAATCTATAGGCTTCTTCCAGTAATGTTTGATTGAGTCCGTAAGGGATGTCATGCTCCCGGAAATAACGGATTAGCTCTCTTGTATTCAGGTTTCCAAGCATTTCGTCTGATGCCATAGGGCATCCCCCCAAGCCATTAATGACACCATCAAAGCGCCGGCATCCCTGGCTGTAGGCTGCATGGATCCTGGCTTGTGCACCGGCATCTGTAGTGTGCAGATGTAATCCGAATTCTATCTCCGGAAAGGCCGGGATTAGGGTCGAATAATACTGGCTGATCAATGCCTGATCCAGAGGGATCGAAACATTCGACAATGGAATAATGGAAATGCCCATCTGCCGCATGATTGCTATCCAATGCAGGGCCAAATCCAGGTTCCATTCCTCACCATATGGGTTGCCGAAGGCCATAGAAAAATAGACAATGGGTGTTTTGTTATGTTGGTGACAAAGATTGACAATATAAGCAGTTGTTTTCAGTGTTTCTTCGACAGTAGAATTTGTGTTTTTCTTAAGAAATTGGGGAGAAACAGCGAAAGGAAATGAGATATGGCTGACTTTTTCATGTTGGGTAATAAAATCTGCTCCTTTTTTATTCAAAACGAGCACCATGATGTTAGAATCAGTTTCAGGCTTCAATAAATCGAGTATTTCCAAGGTTCCCTGCATCTGTGGCAAAATTCTGGCAGAGGTGATACTGCCGATCTCCACAGTGTCGAAACCCACCTTCAGCAAGGCATTCAGGTAGGAAGCCCGAACATCAGGAGGGATATAGGCAGGCACGCTCTGATATGCTTCCCTGGGTAACTCGATGATTTTCATAACAGGATTATTTTCCACTCAGGGATTTCGGGATGCGGCCATTTTTGATGGATTCTGAACGCAGACGCCGGCCTACAATTCTTTCAACCATGGCGCCAATCTCTAAAACTTTGTCCACGTCGAGCTGGGTGTCAATGCCCATTTCGTCCATCATCACGACCATGTCTTCCGTAGATACCAGGCCAACGAGATTAGAATCTTTGTAATAATAGCTTCCGGTTCCGGCAACAGGCACGCCGCTGACGAAATTGGCAGGTTGTCCGCCGATTCCACCCATGGTCGATTCATAATTGGTCATTCCGGCCTGCAGCGCTGCCAGCACGTTGGCCATTCCCCATCCACGTGTGGTGTGGAAGTGCACAATCTGCTTTTCCGGCCGGGGAACAGCGTCCAATAACATTGAATAATATTTATATACCCTGTCCGGCGAGGCAGACCCATCATGGTCGGCATGTTCGACATCGCTGGCGCCAATGTCAAACCAGCGTTTTGTGAATTCAATGGCTTTCGACATTTCAGTGGGCCCTTCAATCGGGCAACCCCAAATGGTGCTGACCGTGCCATTGACTTTCAGGCCGGCATCTTTTGCTAATGGGATCCATTTCTCGGCCATCTTCCAGTATTCGTCGAGGCTTAGGCCGGAGTTTTTCCTGTGATGAGATTCACTGGTCGACACCATCAGCAGGATACGGTCGGGGCCGAAGCCGTCTTTGCGGGCCTGGATGGCTCTTTCGATTGCCTTTTCACGGATGGTGATGGCTGTCAGCGATACCTGATTTATGAGATGGGCAACGGTTTTGCTGTTACGCAAGGCTTTCAGTACCGTATCTGCATCTTTGAATTGGGGCATCCCGGTGGGGTTCCCAAGGTTAGTGACCTCAATATGTCTGAATCCTGCCAGAATCAGCTGTTCTGCCAACCAGATCTTGGCTTCGGTTGGGATAAAGGTCTCTTCGTGTTGGAAGCCGTCGCGGACGGTAATGTCTCCTATGGTGACTTTTTTCGGGTAATTCATATGCAGACTGTTATTAAAGTTTATAGGGTCATTTCCGGAACATGCGCCGGTACGGTTAATTTTCCTTCTGTTGCTTTGATGATTTCTTCAACACTCACACCCGGGGCTCTTTCTAAGAGCACAAATCCATCCGCAGTGACATCGAGGACAGCCAAATCGGTCACGATTTTCTTAACACAGGAAACACCTGTCAAGGGGAGGGTGCATTCTTTTAACAGTTTGGAATTGCCATCTTTGTCGGTATGCATCATGGCTACAATGATGTTCTTGGCAGCAGCCACCAGGTCCATGGCACCACCCATGCCTTTTATCAGTTTTCCCGGCACTTTCCAGCTGGCAATGTCGCCACGCTCAGTGACTTCGAAGGCTCCCAGTACAGTCATGTCGATGTGCCCGCCCCTGATCATGGCAAAGCTGGCGGAAGAGTCAAAGAAGGAAGCTCCAGCAGTGGCTGTGACAGTTTGCTTACCTGCATTAATAAGGTCAGGGTCTATGTCTTCTTCTGGTGGGAAAGGGCCGATCCCGAGCAATCCATTTTCAGATTGCAGAATGACTTCTATTCCTTCAGGGATGTAATTCGCCACCAGGGTAGGGATCCCGATACCCAGGTTGACATAATATCCGTCGTGCAATTCCTGTGCGATTCTTTTGGCAATGCCGTTTTTATCTAAGGCCATGGTTTTTGTTTTAAAGGTTAAACGGTCGTTGTCCGGAATTCAATTCTTTTCTCATAGTCTTTGCCCTGGAAGATGCGCTGAACGTAAATTCCTGGCGTATGGATGTGGTTGGGATCAAGTTCACCATAAGGTACAAGTTCTTCGACTTCTGCAATTGTAATTTTTCCTGCGGTTGCCATTGCCTGGTTAAAGTTGTTGGCAGTATGGTTAAAGATGAGGTTGCCACGGGTGTCGCCATATTTTGCTTTGACGATGGCAAAATCAGCAGTCATTCCTTCCTCAAGGATGTGCATCTTCCCAAAGTACTCACGTACCTCTTTGTCGCCCTGGACTTCTGTGCCATATCCTGCCGGCACGAAAAAGGCAGGGATTCCGGCACCACCGGCCCTGATCCGCTCGGCCAGGGTGCCCTGAGGTATCAGGTCGACAAGCAACTCCCCACTGAGGAGCTGGCGTTCAAATTCTTTGTTTTCTCCTACATAAGATGAGATCATCTTCCTGATCTGGTGTTTGCGTAACAACAATCCCAAACCGAAACCATCGATACCCGCATTGTTGGAGATGCAGGTCAATCCATGGATTTCCGTTTCTGCCAGGGCTTTCAGGCAGTTTTCCGGGATTCCGCATAGGCCAAATCCTCCGAGCATGATGGTCATGTTGTCTGTGATTCCCTGAATGGCCTCAAAGGCGTCTTTTACTACTTTATTCATATTGCAAGGCTTAATTTTCTAAATAGTCAATGCCAATTAATTCTACGGTTGAGTCCACCATTTCTCCCGGGGACACATGCAGTCGTGTGATCGTGCCATCAGCCATGGCGAGGATGTTGTTTTCCATTTTCATGGCTTCAACAACGACAAGGGTCTGCCCTTTCTTTACTGCGTCACCTGCCTTCACTGCAATGCGGATGACTTTACCCGGCATGGGTGAAGTGATTCTGCCCAGTACGCCACTTTCCTTGCTGATATAAACATCGGGCATTTGAAGGAAGTCGGCTCGTCCACAATGATACACATAGCCTTTGTGGCTGAGCCAGGTGCCAGTGTTTTGATCCTCTGACAGATAGGCTAGAGCATGGTATCCATTGATGGAGACTTCAACTTTGTGGTCTTGTACGGCCTTCAGATCTGCCTCATATTCTTGATCCTGTATGATAAAGTGATAATGATGACCATATTGGCGGAGGATTTCAACATCATAACTGGTTTCATCCAGCATGACCTGCAGTTTGTTGTTGATCCGCCAGAAACCAATGGTATTCCACACGTCGGTGGAATCAAGGGTTTCATTTTTCTTAAGACTGTAGAGCACATAGGCAATCAGGGGGAAATACACCGGGATGGCGGACTTCTTCCGCACCAGGTTTTCCAGGATTTCCTGGCTTAGTTCATCACAAAAATGAGTAGAGATGTTGTTGTCGATAAAAGCTTTTTGGTCGAGGACACCCAAGAGGTAGCTGATGTTGGTTTTGATGCCATGAATAATGTATGCCTGAAGGCTCTGCATGGCTTTGTGTCTGGCCATTTCGCGATCTTCTCCCCAGGTAATCAGTTTGCTGATCATGGGGTCATAAAAGCTGCGTACAATGGAGGGTCTGTCGATGGAAGAATCGATACGGATACCTTTGCCTGCAGGTTCCACGTATAGGTTGATATTCCCAGGAGCCGGCAGGAAATTGGCAGCAGGATCTTCAGCATAGATTCTGCATTCTATTGCATGACCGTGCTGACGAATGTCTTGCTGGGTATATCTGAGTTCATTGCCTGAGGCGATGAGAATCTGTTCTTCGACAATGTCGATCCCTGTGACCATCTCTGTAACAGGATGTTCAACTTGTACCCGGGTGTTCATCTCCAGAAAATAGAAGTTGAGGGCTTCGTCGACCAGAAACTCCAGAGTGCCGGCATTGTCGTAGCCAATGGCTTTCCCGATTTTGACAGCAGCATCACAAATTTCTGCCCTGACATCCGGCGTAAGTGTCGGAGAAGGGCTTTCTTCGATGATTTTTTGGTAACGACGCTGAATAGAGCATTCTCGTTCGAACAAGTGGATGACATTTCCGTGTTTGTCGCCCAGAATCTGCACTTCAATATGACGTGGACTTTCGATGTATTTTTCAAGGTAGACGCTGCCGTTGCTAAAGTATTTCTCAGCCTCACGGGAGGTTTGCAGCAAAGCTTCATGAACAGAATCGACGTCACGGATGATGCGCATACCTTTCCCTCCACCTCCTGCGGCGGCCTTCACCAGCAGCGGAAGTTTCATGGTTTTGCTGGCTTCAAACAATTCATCGGGGGTTCCGGTAGCGCCTGGTGTCACAGGGATACCTGCCTTGATGGCAAAGTCACGGGCCTGTATCTTATTTCCCATTAGCCGGATGGTGTCAGCTCCCGGTCCGACAAAGCGCAAACCGGCATCTTCACAAGCTTGTGAAAAGACAGGATTCTCGGAGAGGAAACCATAGCCGGGATGAACCGCATCACAACCGGATTTTTTTGCAATCTCCAGTATTTTCGGGATGTTGAGATAGGTGTCGGAAAGTTCCCCTTCCCCCAGGCTATAAGCTTCCGGTGCGAGCCTGACATGCAGGGCATCTGCATCAGGTAAGGCATAGATACAGACAGCTGGAATGCCAAGTTTTTCAGCACTACGCAAGATTCTAACGGCAATCTCCCCTCTGTTGGCAATCAATAATTTCTCTATCAGCTTCATAATTCAGATTTATTTATTCTCCCTCAACCACCCAATTTGCCTTCCGTTTTCCAAGAAAAGCGGCCATTCCTTCTTGTCCTTCAGCAGAGGCGCGTATGTCTGCGATCATGCGGGCGGTATAAGGAAGGGCCTCTTCTAGGCTGAGGGTGTTGGAGACCTTGTAAATCAGGTCTTTGCAGTGGGAGATGGCCTGTGGTCCGCTGCTGAGGAGGAGGTTGACAACATCCTGCACACAGGCATCCAATTCAGTCTCTTTAAGGGATTTGTTTACAAGGCCTTTGGCTTCTGCCTCGGGTCCTTTTATTCTTTTTCCTGTAAGCATTAGCTCACGGGCTCTGGCTTCCCCAACTCTTTTGATGACGTAGGGAGAGATGCAGGCGGGAACGATACCGATTTTTACCTCACTCAAAGAGAATGTCGTGTCCTCCAGGCAATAGGCCAGGTCGCAGGCTGCAAGCAAGCCGTTGGCGCCACCAATGGCTGCACCATGCACCACGGCGATGGTAGGTTTTTTACAAGTGTAAATTGCATACATACAAGCCGACAATTGTAAACTTTCTTTGAGGTTTTGCTCGTATTCGTAGGTGGCGACATCGCGCATCCAATTGAGGTCGGCGCCTGCACAGAAGGACTTTCCACGGCCACGCAGCAGGACTACCCGCAAATCGTCGAGGCCGTTCACTTCTGTGAAAATATCAAGGATTTCGGTAATCATTGCCTCATTGAAGGCATTGTGGATTTGTGGACGGTTAAGCCACACAGTGCCAATGGCTCCGCTCTGTTCAAATGCAAGGGTGGTATAGGTCTTCATTTTTGGTCAATGTTTACATCCGGAACACACCAAATTGGGGTTCTGGAAATGGATTGTTGAGTGACATGGCGATGCCCATGGCGATGACATGACGGGTGTCCATGGGATCAATGATGCCATCATCCCACAGCCTTGCACTACTGTAAAAAGCAGCACCTTCATGTTTATACTGGTTCAGGATTGACTCCCGCAGCAATTCCCGTTCTGCAGGGTCGAGGACTTTTCCCCTGGCACGCAGCTGTTCTTCTTTCACCTGGATGAGTACACCTGAGGCTTGTTCGCCCCCCATGACAGAAATCTTGGCATTGGGCCACATGAACAGGAGACGGGGGTCATAAGCCCGCCCGGCCATGGCATAATTCCCTGCGCCGAAAGAACCACCGAAAATGACAGTAAACTTCGGAACATTGGCATTGGCAACAGCATGTACCATTTTTGCACCATCTCGGGCAATGCCTTTGCGCTCATACTCTTTTCCTACGATAAATCCTGTGATGTTCTGTAAAAACAACAAAGGGATTTTCCGGAATGAACAGAGCTCGACGAAATGAGCGGCCTTCAAGGCTGTCTCTGAGAAAAGAACGCCATTGCTGGCAACAATGCCTACAGGATAACCCAGGATGTGGGCAAACCCGGTGACAATGGTGGGTGCATAACGGGGTTTGAACTCATGGAAACGACTGCCATCCACCATACGTGCAATGATTTCGCGGGAGTCGACAGGTTTGCGAAGATCGACAGGGGCTATGCCATAAAGTTCTCTCGGGTCGTAATAAGGCTCTTCGGGTATGGCCAGCTCCAATACTTGTTTCTTCCTGTTTTTCAAAGTCTGGAAGATGTTACGGCAAATCTGAAGCGCATGGGTATCATCTTCTGCAAGGTGGTCAGCTACACCTGAAATCGTTGTATGGACTTCCGCTCCACCCAATTCCTCAGCAGAGACTTCTTCCCCGGTGGCAGCTTTCACCAGGGGAGGTCCCCCGATAAAAATTGTTCCCTGGTTGCGAACAATGATGACTTCATCACTCATGGCAGGGACATAGGCTCCACCTGCAGTGCATGAGCCCATCACAATAGCGATCTGTGGAACACCCAAGGCCGAAAGCCTCGCCTGGTTATAAAAAAACCGGCCAAAATTGTGACGGTCAGGAAAGACCTCCGCCTGATCGTGAAGGAAAACACCGCCGGAATCCACCATATAAACACAGGGCAGGTGATTCTCAAGGGCAATTTCCTGGGCACGGACATGCTTCTTGATGGTCTCTTTCATATAAGTACCACCTTTTACGGTCGCATCGTTCGCAATAATCACGGTCTCTTGTCCCTGGATTACCCCGATACCTGTGATGATTCCGGCAGAAGGAAACTGGTCTTCATACATGCCATAAGCAGCCAGTGTGCTCAATTCTAAAAAGGGAGTATTGGGGTCTACTAAAAGGTTGATCCGTTCCCTGGCCAGGAGCTTGCCTCTTTCTTTATGCTTCAGGATGGCATGCTCCGGCGCCCCCAGCGATACTTTCCTTATCACAGCCCGGTATTCATCCAGGATCTGCTGGAAGGATTCCTGGTTGTTCCGGAACTCCGCAGATGTAACATCCAGTTTTGATTCTATTCTGTACAAAGACGTAAAGGTTTAATTGTCAGTAATTAAGTAGAAGATGCCTGACATCTAGGTATCTCAAAGTAAAAGTATGATAATTTCTTAAGATACCAATTATATACCACGGAGTGCAGCCAATTTTAAAAAAAGTCGTGCACGATGGGGGGACCACCGGGGGGGGATCAACTTTATCCCTTATCTTTGAAGTCGTTTCTACGCAATTAGTGAAATGAGAAGACCTTGTTTTTGCAATAATTTTAAATGAAAGTTAATCATACCTTATACAATATCCGTTATTGGATTCTGATTCTGTTAGCCATCCTGGGTTCACAAGTTCAGCTCCGGTCGCAAACCCTTGTAAGCCAGGATTTCGCAACATGGCCTCCAACGGGTTGGATTATTGAAAACCAGGGAAGTAACTGGTCCTCTGAATTTTCTGTACAGGCAGGTGGACAACCTCCTGAGGCCAGGCTGAATGGCAGTCCTTCATTTTTCAATACAACCCGACTGATCTCTCCTGCTGTTAACCTGAGTGGGATCAACGTGGTAAGCTTGGAATTCAATTATATGATGGATGTTATTGGACCGGGTTTCAGCATCGGTATTGCCACCCGAAATGGCAGCAGCCCATGGCAAACGGTTTGGTCGACAGTCCTTTATGCTTCAACTCCTTGTGTTAACCATAGCGTTTTGATCAGCAATGCCAATACAAACCAAGCGAATTTTCAATTTTGCCTCTTCTTTCTTGGCAATTCACAGAATATCAATGCCTGGTATATTGATGACATTAAACTTCTGGTTCCACCATTACATGACGTAGGACTTATTTCCTATCTCGGCCAGGGACAATATTCAGCGGGAACCCCCTTTGTTCCTGCCTTTGCGGTGAAAAATTCCGGTCTTTCAACAGAAAACGCCTTGCCTTTTACCTTGCAGATTTTCGATTCAAGTGATGTGTTAATCTATAATTCTACCCAATTCCTGCAGAATTTTAGTCCTGGCTTAACAGATACGGTCACTTTTCCATCTTATGCGCTGCCACAAGCCAACAGCCTTTACAAATATAAAATGCTTGTTTCATTGCAGGGCGACAACAACCATGGCAATGACACCCTCTCCGGGATCATCAACACTTTCGAGCTGATCAGCAAAAAGTTTGTCTTACTTGAATCAGGGACAGTGACCTGGTGTCCGCATTGCCCACCGGCTGCAGTCAGTATTGCACAAATGCTGAGTAGTGGAAGCAAACTCGCAGTAATTGGATACCATGGTGCATTTGGTGACCCTTTCAACAACGCAGTTGCCAACAACAGGCTTGCCTACTACAATATCCTGGGTTTTCCCACGGCTTATTTCGATGGTGTCATTAGTCATACCGGAAGCAGCAGCAGCAGTACCCTGTATCCTGCTTATTATGCACAACGTGTCAATGTTAAGACTCCATTCGACATGCAAATTTATGGCGCCATGACAAATAACAATGGCACACTACAAGTTGTTATAAGGAAGGTAGCCCCACTTGTTAATCCAAACCTGGTGTTGCAGGTCTTTCTCACAGAATCTGAAATTCCACATATCTGGCAAACTCAGACTCAGGTGGATCACTTAGCCCGGATGATGATCACAGGAGAAAGTGGCATGCCAATTGACCTTGTGAACAATGTCAACCTGAAAATCCCGCTGAGTTTTACTAAAAACGCTGCTTGGATATCAGGGCATTGTGAGATTATTGCTTTTGTCCAGGATACGATTACCAAAGAAATATTTCAGGTCGACAAAATTGGTTTGAATGCTTTGACCGTTTTGTCTCCCCTAATTATTTCCGGAAATGTCAGGTATGATAATTCAGTCAATAGTCCATTAAGTGGTGTGACTGTGAAATTAATGCAAGGCCCTTTTGTTATCAGTACGACCCAAACCGATGCTGATGGTGTTTATACTTTTCATGATGTTATTCCTGGAAATTACGCATTGCGATGTACTTCCTCGGCTCCCTGGGGAGGCGTGAACGCCGTGGATGCTTTGATGATCCTGAAACATTTTGCCGGGATTAACCTGCTTAGCCCTTTCCGTATTGTTGCTGCGGATGCTGATGCATCTAATTTTCTGAATTCTGTGGATGCGCTTACTGTTTCTAAAAGATTTGTCGGATTCATCAGTTCTTTTGCCAAAGGGGATTGGGTTTTTGATTCTCCACTTGTAACGGTTTCTGCGAATCAGGACGTCCAGCAGAACATAAAAGGGATCTGCAGGGGCGATGTAAATGCAACTTATATCCCCTGATCATGCTATCAGAAAAGGCTCCTCAGAAATATTCGCATGTAAAGGTTTTTTTTAAAATCTGGATGGAGTCTGCAGAAGGTCTGGGTGTGCTTGACGACCTTTGCTGGCAGCTGTTAAAGAACATCGACCAATTTCACTCACTGAGCAAAGCCAGTACCGACCTTGGCATCAGTTACCGCAAAGCCTGGGGCGACTTACGCAAGGCGGAGCAATTGTTGGGTTTCCCCCTGGTGGAAAAACACAGGGGTGGTGCCCGGGGTGGCGAAACTCTTCTGACAGCGGATGGACAACGTTTTGTCGCCAGTTACAACGACTTTCACAAGGAATTCTCGGCGGCAGTAGATCCCATCATTGTCAAACTGAAGCGTTCGCTCAAAGAAAAATCCAGCTAAATCTTTACTCTTTAACGCGAAACGGCCAACATCCATGCGATTTCTCATAGGAATAGATGATACTGACAACCTTGAAAGCAGAGGCACTGGCTTTATGGCGCGCTCACTCGGCCATGGACTTGAAGATAACGGAATAGCACGTCTTATTATGGTTGTGCGGCATCAGTTGTTGGTTCACAAAGATATCCCATATACCTCCCACAACAGCTCCGCAAGTTTGTTGGTTGAACTGGAGGACATGGAAAAAGCCCGGCATTTTTGCAGAGAATTTTTACTGGAAAATGCTGCACAAGGGTCTGACGTAGGCCTTTGTCTGGCAAACTGGGATTTCATCCCGGAGCTTGTCATTGAATGGGGCAACAAAGCCAAAAAAGAAGTAATTCTTCAGGATGATGCCATGAAACTTGCATTGGATGCAGGGATCTCGCTGGAAGGACTGACGGGCTTGCATACCGGCGTAATTGGTGCCCTGGCAGCAATTGGCCTGCGCAAAGCCGGCAATGATGGCAGGGTGCTCTGGATGCCGGGACTCAGGGAAATGGAAGGGGTGTTTACGGCTGAAACACTGCAAACCAAATATCTCATCGACAGCATCCTCAACATCCATGGAGATTTTGTACCTTTGAATGCGAAAATCAATGTGGGCGAATGGGCCAGGCCTGTAATGCAAGCTGGTAAATCCACACTATTTATTGAAAAAAATAATGATACAGCTGACGAATACAGGCTTGCTGGAAAAGACTTTATCAAACGTCTTTCCGAATAAGAAGCTGAGCATACTGGCAACAGTGATTTTGTTATTTCTCATTGGTGCGCTGGCAGCAGTATTGCATGCCAAGCTGAGGTTGCCAATGCAGATTCCTGGACGTCACGGACTGGTTTTTATGGCCGCCATGATCATGGCAAGAAGCACCACCCGCCTGCCTTATGCCGCAAGTCTCAGCTTTGCCGGTGCTGCCACTGTAATGGCTGTTTTCCCAATGGGCTTTGGTGCTGCCTTTTCTCCTTTGATCTATCTATTAATGGGTTTCTGGTGTGACTTCCTTTTCAGGATATTTCCTCTTGTTTCCGGTAAAATGATTCTTGCCGGTATCATTTCCGGACTTACCTGGATCGGAATCCCAGTCTTTCGGATGATATTGACCCTGACCACCGGGATGTATTTTGATTCTTTCCGATTTGGATTTGCCTATCCATTGGCAACACACCTTGTCTTTGGTTTTCTGGGCGGCATGCTTGGGTTTTCATTATTTCAGATCTTCAGTTCCAAAAAGGAACTTTGATTCTTCTATTGAAGTTTAATTATTTTACCATGAAAAGACTGCTCCTTTTCTTATTGCTATTACCATTTGCGCAGAATTTATCTGCTCAGGAAAGTGATCCGCCTGCAGACAAAGGATACAAAGGCCAGTTTTATGCCTTCTGGGGATGGAACCGGGCCTGGTATACCGATTCTGATATTCGTTTTAAAGGAAATGGCTACGACTTTACCCTCGATAATGTGGATGCCAAAGACAGGCAAACACCTTTTGCTTTGGATCCATACTTCCACCCGGGTAGAATCACGATTCCGCAAACCAACTTCAGACTAGGTTATTTCTTTAAGGAAAATTGGAACATTTCGTTTGGCGTGGATCATATGAAATATGTCATGGTACAGAATCAAACCGCCCGAATTACTGGAAATATCAACAATACGGGTAGTTTGTATGATGGCATTTACAGCAATGACCTGATCGTTCTTAAAGATGATTTCCTGACATTTGAACATACTGACGGCCTCAATTATGTCAACTTCGAACTCAGGCGATTTGATAACTTGCTAAGCCTCGCCAAATACAATCTCGGGAAAATTGATATCAATATAACAGAAGGATTTGGTGTAGGGGGTATGTATCCACGGTCCAATACCCGCCTCCTTAACCGCGCCCGCTATGACCAGTTCCACATTGCCGGCTTCGGTATGGCGGCCAATGTTGGTCTCAATATTTGCTTCTGGAAGTATTTCTTCCTCCAAAGCGAACTAAAGGGGGGATACATCAATATGCCTGACATCAGAACCACGAATTCCACTGAAGACAAAGCAAGTCAGCACTTCTTTTTTGCACAGACCAATTTCCTTTTCGGCGCCAATTTTAAATTCTGAGACGGTTTCCCTGTATCCACTTCCATTTTCAGGTTATGTATTGTTGTACATAACGAAAAGGCTACCTTTGCCAAAGCTTTTCTTTAGATGTAATTCAGAATGTTCATTACCAAAGCCAAAGATTCCTTTCTGCAAAAAGCAAACAGACTGCTTTTTGTGGTATGTCTAATAGCTACCGGCAGCTGTGTTGAGGATAAAATGCCGCCTCCAATGGCTACACTGCTCAACGAACCGGGTTTAATAACCCACGACACCACACTGCCTGCCGGAAAACTATTCAGTATTGGCATCGAAGCATTGGCAGGCAAAGAGCCGCTTACCAATATCACCATAAAATCCTCTTCTCCTGTTTTCGTCACTTTTTTTAACCCAAAAATTATCTTTCTGAAAAACAGCGATATACGAGTCAGGTATTTGCTTTTTGGGTGTCCCGGGGTTAAATTTGCCCCATGTTCGTTCGCAGAAAGAATAACAAGACAGGCACCACGAGTGTCCAAGTGATCGACAAGAGCCACAGAAGCTATCATGTCATCAAGAGTGTCGGTGTCGGACGTTCCGAGTTGGAGATAAATCGTCTGGAAGAAAAGGCCAGACAATACATTCTCGAGCGCCAGGGCATGGCGAAAGGCCTTTTTGAGGACGAAGATGAGATTAAGCTTGAGGCATTCCTCTTTTCGCTTTCCAACAATCAGCTTCAGGTCATCGGCCCTGAACTCATTTTCGGAACACTTTACGACAGGATCGGCTATGGCCAGATAAAGAATATCATGTTCCGTCATTTAGTCATCACCCGGCTGTTCAGTCCGGGCAGCAAGCTCAAGACGATCGAATACCTGTTGCGGTACCAAAGCGTTTCTTATAACATCAGTAAAATCTATCGTTTCCTGGATAACCTATGTCATAGGAAGGGTGAGAAGAAAAAAGCAGTGGATGATATAAAGACCCGGGTGGAGGCCATCTCTTATGCCAGAACTAAGGCGGTCCTAGGGGGAAAGGTCGATGTGGTATTCTACGATATGACCACCCTCTATTTTGAGGCCAGTGACGAGGATGACCTTCGCAAAACCGGTTTTTCCAAGGACGGCAAGAACCAGTGTCCTCAGATCTTTCTTGGGTTGTTGGTCGGATACGGAGGTTATCCGATTGGATATGAAGTTTTCGAGGGTAACATCTTCGAAGGCAATACATTTATTCCTCTCCTACAACACATGGAAGAGCGTTATCAACTGAATCGTCCGGTGGTCATCGCCGATTCCGGACTGCTATCGAAAAAGAACATACAGGCTCTTGAAGCGGAAGGTTACCAGTACATCTTGGGAGCTCGTCCGAAGAACGAATCCGGGAGTATCAAGAAACAGATTCTGGACAGTCATCTCAAGTACGGAGATGTTATTGTCATTAATAAACAGGAGAAGACCCGTCTGATCATATCAATGACCGAGAAGCGGGCATCCAAGGATGCGCACAATAGGGAAAGAGGCCTTCTTCGGCTTAAAAAACGGGTGGCAAGTGGAAAACTGACCAAGTCGAGCATTAACAGCAAGGGCTACAACAAGTACCTGAAGTTGGAAGGGGATATAACCATCTCCATCGACATGGAGAAGTTTGAGCAAGACGCCGTCTGGGACGGAATCAAGGGATATGTCACCAATACGACGCACACAGCTGAAGAGGTGATTGCAAATTACCGGAACCTCTGGTTTATCGAGCGGGCGTTTCGAATGAGCAAGACCGATCTGGAAGTCAGACCGATCTATCACAGGCTGTACAACCGCATAGAGGCACACATCTGCATCTGTTTCACGGCATACAGTATCTTGCTTGAAATGGAAAGGCTACTAAAGCTGCATCATTCATCAATAACACTGAAAAGGGCACAGGAGATAACCTATAACATGTACCAACTCAATTATAGGCTGCCCAACTCAAAGGTTGTCAAGAATAAAATCCTGAACATGGACAAAGACCAGCAGGAACTCTATGAAATCGTGATGAAACCGGAAATTTTATAAGAAAAAACTTTTGGGTGTCCCATTGACGAAAACAGGAAGGGGGGATACATCAATATGCCTGACATCAGAACCACGAATTCCACTGAAGACAAAGCAAGTCAGCACTTCTTTTTTGCACAGACCAATTTCCTTTTCGGCGCCAATTTTAAATTCTGAGACGGTT